>ENA-UOIY01000018-UOIY01000018.1-human-gut-metagenome-genome-assembly--contig:-P114-NODE-18-length-274240-cov-32.760592_pt1 | contig 274240 bp, 225 predicted proteins | sample MGYA00242335_ERZ723882 | MGnify/ENA metagenome assembly ERZ723882 | reverse complement strand
TCCAGGTACGCCTCTTCCCGATACAGTCTGTTTGCCATGGCAAACGCCCTCCCCCTTGGCTTGCTCTGTCTTTCATTTTACCCCTTCGCCCTCCCGCCGTCCGTCGAATTTTGACGAATCTATGTGAAATATTTTCGCGTTGCATGGCTGCGGTAATTGTAATATAATGGGAAAAATTTTAGAACAGAGGGCGTGCCATGTTTTTTGCAGATCTTCATATCCATTCGCGTTTTTCACGGGCGACCAGCAGGGACTGCGATTTGCCGCATTTGGAGTGGTGGGCGCTCCGCAAGGGAATTCGCTTAATTGGTACGGGCGATTTTACGCATCCCTTGTGGCGGGCGGAACTAAAGGAGCAGCTTGTTCCCGCAGAAGAAGGGCTGTATCGTCTGCGCGAAGAAATGCGGCTGCCCAGCATCCGTTCCGCAGAATCGCCGCGCTTTATCGTAACGGGTGAGATCAGTTCCATCTACAAGCGCGACGGAAAGACGCGAAAGGTGCATAATTTAATTCTTTTGCCCGACTTGGAGGCTGCCGACGAGCTCTCCGCAAAATTAGAGGCCATCGGGAACATCCGCTCAGACGGACGGCCTATTCTGGGTGTGGACAGCCGTGATTTATTAGAGCTGATCCTGGAAACCTGTCCCGGTGCGGAATTGATTCCCGCACACATCTGGACGCCTCATTTTTCGATGTTTGGCGCATTTTCCGGATTTGACACGATAGAAGCCTGCTTTGCGGATATGACGCCGCACATTCACGCCGCGGAGACGGGACTTTCATCGGATCCTCCCATGAATTGGAGGATTTCTGCCTTGGATCGTCTGACGCTGATTTCCAATTCAGACGCCCATTCGCCGGCAAAGCTCGGCAGAGAAGCAAATCTGATGGATGCGGAATTTACCTATTCGGGCATCGTCAATGCCATTCGTACCGGAAACGGATTTTTAGGAACAATAGAATTTTTCCCAGAAGAAGGCAAATACCATCTAGACGGCCACCGCGGCTGCGGAGTGTGTTTTACACCGACAGAAACGGATCAGCAGGGCGGCATCTGCCCCGTTTGCGGAAAAAAACTTACGATCGGGGTTGCACATCGTGTAGAGGAATTGGCAGATCGGCCGGAAGGCTTTCAGCCCGATCGAGCAAAACCGTTTGAGCGCCTGACGCCGCTGCCGGAGGTGATCGCTGCGTCTACCGGCGTTTCCGCAGCGGGGAAAAAGACGCTTGCTCTCTATGAACAGCTGCTATGCACCTTGGGCCCGGAATTTACGATTCTTCGTGAGACCCCCGCCGAAGAGATCGAACGGATCGCCGGCTCTTGCGTAGCCGAGGGAATCCGCCGCCTTCGAGCAGGCCAGGCAGTCTGGAAGCCTGGATTTGACGGCGAATACGGTACCGTTTCCCTCCTGACGCCTGCGGAAATAAAATTTTTTAGCGGTCAGCTTTCTTTGTTCGGAATGGAGCCCCCGCAGACACAGACACCGCCGAAAGATAAAACTGTACTGAAAAAGGCAAAATCCACAGAGCAAAAGCAGAAAAAATCCACAGAAATTTCAGAAAACAGCCTGAATCCAGAACAGCAGGCTGCAGTCACAGCAACGGATCGGATTGTTGCGGTATCCGCCGGACCGGGAACGGGCAAAACAAAAACGCTGATTAGCCGGATCGTCTATCTGATAAAAAAATGCGGCGCCGCACCGGAAGAAATCACCGCCGTGACGTTTACCAATCAGGCAGCCGCGGAAATGCGTCGGCGCCTGGAAAAACAGCTTGGCGGCAAGCGTGCGGCGGCGCGTATGACAATCGGGACATTTCACTCCATTTGTTTAAAGCTTTTAGGAAAAGTAACCGTAATCAGCCGGGAGGAAGCCCTTACCGTTGCCGCGGACATACTTGACGCCGCCGGTATCAAGCAAAGCGCCAAAAGCTTTCTGCAGGCCGTCTCCCGCGTCAAAAACGGAGCGGATTTCAAATCTGCCGGAATAGAGGAGCCGCTGTATGCGTCATACTGCGCCGAACTGCAGGACCGAGGTCTCCTGGACTTTGATGATCTGCTTCGGGAAGCATTAAAGCTGGAAGGAATAAAAAGAAAAAATTTCACATATCTTCTGGTCGACGAATTCCAAGACATAAATGACGTGCAATATGAGCTGGTGCGCTTTTGGGGCAAGGAGGCAAAAAGTATCTTTGTAATCGGCGATCCGGATCAATCCATTTACGGCTTCCGCGGCGCCTCGGGCCGCTGCTTCGAGCGCCTGTCAGACGATTTTCCAGATACGAAAAAGATCCGGCTGCAGGAAAATTACCGTTCCTCTCCGGAAATTCTCAGCTGCGCCCTGTCTGTAATTGCAAAAAATCCGGGCGCTCCAAGAATTCTAAGAGCGAACTGCCGCCCTGGCGTGCCCGTACGAGTAGTGCATGCGGCAGACGACTTTTCCGAAGGCGTTTATATTGCAAAAGAAATCGGGCGGATGACCGGAGGAATCGACATGCTGGAGGCGCAGCGGCAGGAACAGGGCAGGGAACTCCGTGCGTTTTCCGACATCGCCGTACTGTGCAGGACGCATCGTCAGCTTTCTTTTATAGAAAAGTGCCTGCAGCACGACGATATCCCCTGTGTCGTCAGCGGACGGGAGGCCTTTCTGGAAACGGAAGAGGTGCGGGGCGTTTTAGCCTTTTTCTTCTCGCTGCAGCCGGAAGGCGACGGAATTGCATTGGAAACGGCGCTCAGGCTGCTTTGGAATTGTCCGCAGGAAGAAGCGGAACGAATTCGCCGCCTTTGCGTCGGCCATTTTGATGCGGATTTTCCGATATTGCAGACACTCTCGCAAGAAAACCAATTTGCATCCGCCTGGCTCCGACGTGCCCAAGAATGGATGCCGCTGCTTGAAAAGGAAAAGCCGTGGAAGCTTATCGCGCGCTGGGAAGAGCGCTACGGCGCTTCCGCCGCACTGGAGTCTCTTAAGAACACGGCTGTATTTCATTCTAATCTGCGGGATTTGCAGACGGCGCTGACGTTTGGCGAGGAAAACGATCTGCACCGCGCAGCAGGAAAAGGATGGGAGTCCGGCGCCGTTGCTCTGATGACGCTGCACGGGGCAAAGGGACTGGAATTTCCGGCGGTATTTATTGCGGGAACAAATGCCGGCAGCATTCCGTTAGATTCCCCTGAAAGATTTTCTGATGAAGAGGAAGAACGCCGACTATTCTACGTGGGGCTGACGCGGGCGCGGGAGGAGCTGATTCTTACTGCGGGACGCCGCCTGTCGCCCTTTCTTCAAGATCTTCCGGAGTGCGTAATCCGGGAGGAAGCAGGAAAACGGGAAGACCGAATCGTAGAACAGCTCCGCCTGTTCTGAAAACGGACACGCCATAAATGCTTCCAATCGCGCAATCGGCCGTATTTTTTGGGAAAAAGATACAAATCTGCAAAAATTTTGTAGGTTTACTTTGTCGTGCAAGTATTATATAATATTTGAAAGCGTTTTTTGCAAAGGCTTTTATTAATTTTTCAATCGAAAGGTTTGAAGCAGTATGGCAAAAGTGACATTCAGAGAGGAAAGATGTAAAGGGTGCGGCCTCTGCGTCGAAGTATGTCCCAAAAAGATCGTCGAACTGAACAAGCATCAGCTGAACTCAAAAGGCTATCATCCCGCGGGCGTGATCGATCAGGAACAATGCATCGGATGCGCGTTCTGCGCCACGATCTGTCCGGATTGCGTAATCAAGGTGGAAAAATAAGTACATACATGTTGAAGAAAGGTGGAACGGACCTATGGGTGAAAAGCTGTTGATGAAGGGAAATGAAGTAATCGCAGAAGCGGCGCTGCGCGCCGGCTGCCGTCATTATTTTGGATATCCGATTACGCCTCAGACTGAGGTTGCGCACTATATGGCAAAAAAAATGGAAGAGCTCGGCGGCGCTTTCGTACAGGCGGAGAGTGAGGTTGCGGCGATCAATATGGTATACGGCGCGGCGAGCGCCGGAAAGCGTGTCATGACGTCTTCCTCCAGTCCCGGCATCAGCCTGAAGCAGGAAGGAATCTCTTATTCGGCCTGCGCGGAGCTGCCGATGGTAATTGTAGATATCGTACGCTGCGGCCCCGGACTCGGAGGCATCCTGCCGGCGCAGTGCGACTATTTTCAGATCGTGAAGGGCGGCGGACACGGAGACTATCATCTGATCGTGTTTGCGCCGTCAAGCGTACAGGAGCTGTACGAATTGGTCGTTCATGCGTTTAATGTTTCGGATCGCTACCGGAATCCGGCCGTCATACTAGGCGACGGATATCTTGGGCAGATGATGGAAGCCGTAGAGTTCAGGGAACAGGAGCCCATTGAGAACATTGAAAAGCCCTGGGCAACGGTTGGAACCGGCATGAAACGAGAGCATAACGTCATTACATCCATTTATATCGAAGCCGACGTTCTTGAGGCGCATAACAATAAGCTGCAGGAAAAATACCGGCGGATCGAGCAAAACGAAACCATGGTAGAGGAATACAACTGTGAAGGCGCAGATGTAATCGTCGCCGCATATGGTACCGTTGCGCGCGTTGTCAAGAACGTTGTCAAGGACGCGGCAAAAGAGGGAATTCGGGTAGGACTGATCCGTCCGATTACGCTTTGGCCGTTCCCGGTAAAGAGCTTTGAAAAATATGCCGAAACGCCGAAGGGCTTTCTGACCGTGGAAATGAGCGCCGGACAGATGGTAGAAGACGTCAGACTTGCCGTAAACGGGAAAAACACCGTTGATTTTTACGGAAGAACGGGCGGAAACGTACCTGCGCAGAGCGATATTTTACAAAAAGTACGCGAAATCGCGGGACGTCAATAAGGAGGCGGATGCAAGATGAGTATAGTTTTCGACAAACCACATGCACTGATTGACAAGCCGATGCACTATTGCCCCGGCTGTACGCACGGAATCGTACACCGGCTGATTGCAGAGGTGATAGATGAGCTTGGCATAGAGGGAAAAACGGTAGGCGTTTCTCCGGTAGGATGTACCTACAACAACTACGAATATTTTAACTGCGATATGGTACAGGCTGCACACGGACGCGCCCCTGCCGTCGCAACGGGACTGCGCCGTTCTCTTCCGGATAACGTCGTTTTCACTTACCAGGGCGATGGGGATCTTGCGGCGATCGGCACCGCAGAAATTGTCCATGCGGCGACAAGAGGCGAGAAAATCACTACGGTTTTCGTCAATAATGCAATATACGGAATGACGTCCGGACAGATGGCGCCTACGACGCTGGTTGGACAGGTGACGACCACAACGCCATTTGGACGGAAGCCGGAGCTTCACGGATACCCGGTCAAGGTATGTGAGCTGCTTTCGACGCTGGAGGGCGCGGCCTACATCGAACGTGTCGCCGTAAATAACGTCAAAAATATCAGAAAAGCAAAGGCGGCCATTCGGAAAGCGTTCGAACTGCAAATCGCCGGAAAGGGCTTCACGCTTGTGGAGGTTCTTTCCACATGTCCCACAAACTGGGGCATGAACCCGCTGAAGGCCCTGAAATGGCTGGAAGAAAATATGCTTCCGCATTATCCGCTGGGCGTATATAAAGACGTTTCAGCAAACTGACGAAAGGACGGTAATAGTATTATGATGCAGCAAATTATATTGGCCGGCTTCGGAGGTCAGGGAATCCTTTCGATGGGGCATTTTATTGCGCATGCCGGACTGCTGGGCGGGAAAAACGTCTCCTGGCTGCCCTCCTACGGACCGGAAAAACGCGGCGGTACTGCGAACTGCCACGTAATCGTGGGAGACGAAGAGGTCGGCTCGCCGATTATCAGTAGCGCAACGGTTCTGATTGCCATGAATCAGCCGTCTCTGGAAAAATTTGAATCGCTGGTGGAGCCCGGCGGAATCATCATCACAGATAAAAGCCTTGTGCCGGTAAAGCCGTCGCGAAAAGACATAAAGCTGTATGAAATTCCCGCGACGGAAATGGCGTATGAGCTTGGCAATCCTACTTATGCGGGAGTCATTATTCTCGGAAAGCTGATTGCATTAACAAATATTGTAACGAAAGAAAATTTTGAAACAGCGCTCCGGGCGATCCTGAAGCCGTCCAAGCATTTTATGATTCCCGACGAAATGAAAGCGCTGCAGCAGGGAGCAGACTATCCGTGTGAAGAATAGTTTTTTGTGAAATCGGGTGGCTTTTATGATCTTCGAAAGACATAACAACTTTGAAAGATTGATTCTGATCGGGATGCCGTGTTCCGGAAAAACCTCGATCGGAAAATATCTGGCACAGCATTACAGACTGGATTTTTACGATATGGACGAGGAAATCGTAAAAGCCGCCGGTATGTCCATTCAGGAAATTTTCGAAAAAAAAGGCGAGCCCGCATTTCGTGAGCTTGAAACCAAGACGGCGATCAGCCTGTCAGAAAAGCAGAACGCTTTGATTGCGACGGGCGGCGGGATCGTGACAAGAGAAAATAATATGCAATATTTTAAAAGGGCAGGAAGCCTGGTGGTCTTTATTCACCGGGATTTCTGCAAGCTTGCCACGACGCCCAAGCGCATCATGGATAAAAGGCCGATGCTTCAGAAAACGAGCTTTCACAAGCTTTTAAATCTTTATAAAACCAGACTTCCGCTTTACAGAAAGTACTGCGATATCGAGATTCACAATGATTCCAATAAGGACGACGCCATCCGTGAGATCACGCGCGCAATCGATCATTATTCCGTACGAGAGGAAGAACAATCGGATGAGTAAACTTGACTTTTTAGTGATTAACGGACCGAACTTGAATCTCCTGGGAATTCGTGAGCCGGAAATATACGGCAGAATGACGTATGCGGATCTTTGCAATTATATCGAAGAAGAGGCCAGAAGGCTGGGAATCTCCGTTTCTTTTTTTCAATCGAATCATGAAGGCGCGATAATCGACGAAATTCATTCGGCATATGGTCAAAAGGATGGTATAATAATAAATGCAGGTGCTTTTACCCATTACAGCTATGCAATTCTGGATGCGCTGAAGGCTGTCGCTCTTCCGACTGCCGAGGTCCACATCAGCGATATCAATGCCAGAGAAGCTTTCCGCAGAAATTCCGTAATAAGGCCGGCCTGTCAGGTCTGCATAGCGGGACGCGGTTACGAAGGCTATGTCGATGCCATAAAAGAGCTTGCACAGCAGATTCTAAATCACGGATGAGGTGCGTTTTGGTTTATGGGCAGTTTTATGAAAGCCGACAGAAAGCTTGACAGCATATACGAGCTGGATCCCGTTTTTCTGAAAGCAAGAGGAATTAAGGGGATTATTTTTGATATTGACAATACGCTTGAGGAGTATGCGGCGAAGGAGCCGGGGGAACGTTCCGTGGCTCTGATCCGAAGGCTTGGTGCGGCCGGCTTCCGAATCGGGATTCTGTCCAACGCAAGCCACAAAAGGGCGGAATCCTTTCTGAACGGATTTCCGAAAACTGACTATCCGGAAATTCTTATGGTTTCCAAGGCGGGGAAACCGCTGAAAAGCGGCTTTCTCAAGCTGGTAGGGGAAATGGGGATCCGTCCGCAGGAGGCCGTCATGGTAGGGGACCAGCTGTATACGGATATCTGGGGCGGAAATCGCTGCGGCTGTTATACGATACTGGTAAACCCCATCAACAAAAGTATTGAACCTGCGTTTGTCCGGTTCAAAAGATTGATTGAAAAACCGTTTATGTAAGGAGAAACCGATGCTTCACCGGAAAAGAATCGAACGGCTGAGAGAAATGATGAAAGAAAAATACATTTTCGGCGTTTATGTAACCTCGCCCGAAAATGTATTTTATTTATCGGGCTTTACCGGGTTCGGCGATGCCCGTCTGCTGATCGGAAGGACAAATGCCTGGCTGATCACGGATTCGCGCTACACGGTGCAGGCCGCAGAAGAATGTCCGGAATACACTCTGGTTACCGCGAATGCGGAAAACATCGCGACGCTGGAAGAGCTTCTGCGCAAAGAAATGATCTGCACGCTAGGCTTTGAAAACGAGCGAATTGCGTATCGAGATTACAAAGCGCTGAAAGAACGGTATGATTTCGTGCAGCTTGCGGAGCTGGACGGGTATTTTACAGAGCTTCGCGACGTCAAGGAAGAGGATGAGCTTTTTTGTATTGAAAAAGCTTGCCAAATTGCATGCCGCTCTTTGTATGAGGTGCTGGATGATATCAGACCGGGAACGGCAGAATCGGAAATTGCCGCCGAGCTGGAATACAGGATGAGAAAAAACGGCGCTTCCGGCAAATCCTTCGAGACGATTGTGGCTTCCGGAAAACGAAGTGCAATGCCGCACGGCGTGGCCTCCGACAAAAAAATAGAAAACGGGGATGCCGTCACGATCGACTTCGGCTGTATTTATAAGCACTATTGTTCCGACATGACGCGGACGTTTTTTGTAGGGCGGCCGGATGCCGAGCTGGAGAGCATTTACCGTATTGTATATGAAGCGCAAATTGCGGCAATGGAAGGGTATCGTTTCGGAATGACCGGAGCGGAGCTGGACGCTATTTCCCGGGAAATTATTACGGAGAAGGGATATGGACCGAATTTCGGACACAGTCTCGGCCACGGAGTGGGAATCGAAATTCACGAGGGCGCCGCAATCAGCCGGCGGAATACAAAGGCAATCCAGAAAGATACGGTATTCAGCATCGAACCGGGAATTTATGTAGAGGGCCTCGGCGGCGTCCGAATCGAGGATCTTGTCGTTGCGGGAGAAAACGGCCTTCGGATCCTGACGTCAGATTTTGACAAAAAAATGCTTGTCTTATAAAGCCGGAAATGGTATAATCCAAAGATGTAATTCCTTGTTCTGCCCAAGAGGCAGGACCGTTTAGTCCAAAAGGAGGTGAACCGGAATGAATAAATACGAGGTTATGTTTATTGTCAACCCGGAATTAGGGGAAGACGGTATCAAAGCGGTATCTGATAAATTCAAGTCTATGCTGGAATCTGCAGGAACGGTTGAGACGTTTGCAGAATGGGGCAAGAGACGCTTAGCTTATCCGATACAGGATCTTACGGAGGGGTATTATATCCTCGCCACATTTGAGGCGGCCCCCGAGTTTCCCGCCGAGCTGGAGAGAATCTTTAAAATCACAGACGGCGTCATCAGATATCTTGTAACGAGATGTGAATAATTGCCGCGCGGCTGTCTGAAACAGCGAACGCCGCCCTGCGTGCAGTGAAAAGGAGGATATCGTATCATGAATAAAGCGATTCTGATCGGAAGATTGACAAAGGATCCGGAGATCAGATATACGGCCGGAAACAACACGGCGGTCTGCCAGTTTACGGTAGCGGTAGACAGGCGCTTTAAATCGGAAAATCAGCCGACGGCGGATTTTATTCCGATCGTTGCCTGGAGACAAACTGCGGAATTCGTATCGAAATATTTTACGAAAGGCAGCAGGATCGCAATTGTCGGACAGATTCAGACGCGTTCCTGGGACGATGCCGAGGGAAAGAAGCATTATGTAACGGAAGTCATTGCCGACGAAGTTGAGTTCTGCGAAAGCAAACGACAGGAAGGGAATTACCAGCAGGGAATGACGCCTCCGCCTCCAGTGCCTCCGCAGGCGCAGCAGACAGTACAGCAGCCGAAAAGCGAGAACGGGTTTACGGACGGATATTTTCCGCTGGATGACGACGGCGACGTCCCGTTTTAATCCTGTTCCGGAACAATAATACGTAAAGGAGGTTTATACGAATGCCGTATGCGAAGAAAGAAAAGTCCGGTAAAGACGCGTATGATAAAGGCGATCTGAAGGCCGGCACAAAACAAAGAAGAAGCAGAAAAAAGGTTTGTCCATTTTGTGCGGATAAAGCAGAAAGTATAGATTATAAGGAAATCGCCAAGTTGAGGAAATTCGTTTCTGAAAGAGGGAAAATCCTTCCCAGAAGAATTTCCGGCTGCTGTGCAAAGCACCAGAGACAGCTTACGATTGCGATCAAAAGAGCCAGACACGTTGCGCTGATGCCTTTCTCGGCAGATTGATTCAACGAGTCGAAAATGGTGCAGCCTTTTCACAAAGGAAGCACCATTTTGCTTTCAGGAGATAGTATGAAAAAAAGATTTATAGAAAAATTGAATATGACGGTTATTAATATCGTATTTGCGTCGATTCTGTTCGTTGTTTTTTCATATTATTTCCTGAGGCGCAAAAATTACGGCTTCCTTATTCTGGCGGCGGTCTGTTTTGTTTTCATCGTGACCTTAAACGCGCTGATCCTGTTTTTCAAGAAAAAGGCAGCGGCGGACAGGGTAAAGGCTCTGTCTTTCTATTTGAACGGGAAAGACGCTTACGCCGGAGCAGGGGCGATCCGGAACTTCAGCCTTCCTCTTGCTTTTCTTTCGGACGCCGGGACCTATATCTGGAGCAACGAGCTGTTTGCGGGGCTCTTCCGGGACAGAAACGAAATGATACAGGAGCTGAAAAGTATTTATCTCCTTCATATCCGTCCCAAAATAGAACTCCTCGACTGCGATCTTTCCTTTGAAATCATGCTCGGGGACCGCTGCTTTATTACGATGGTTTCCATTGTGAATACTTCCGTGGGCAGCAGAGACGGGTATGCCGTCATGCTGTATCTGATCGATAAAACTTCGGAAAAGCAGCTGCTGGACACGTATAACAGACAAAGAATCGCAGTAGGAGAGATCGTGCTGGACAGCTATGAGGAAATTTATCAAACAAACGGAGAAATCGTGATCAACAGCATTGCAGTAGAGCTTTCTAAGCTGATTGACAAATGGCTGAAGGGAAAGAAGGCCATCGCGAAAAAAATGGTACGCGATCGGTATTTTATTGTGATGGAGGACGAGTCTCTGAACGAGCTGATCAAGGATAAGTTCAGCATTCTGTCAGAAGCGAAAAAGATCAATGTCGGAAACAGTATTCCGGTAACGCTCAGCATCGGCATATCCACGCACGAGGATTCCGTCGTGCAAAACGACGAAAAGGTTTCGCAAGCCATTGAGACTGCCTCAAGCCGGGGAGGCGATCAGGCTGTCGTAAAGTATAAAGGAAAGCCGGATTCGTACTACGGAGCCGGAAACGTCGAGCTGGAGAGCCTAAATGAAGTGAAAGCGCGTGTTGTGGCGAATCAGCTGAAGGATCTGATTCTTTCCAGCTCCAAGGTATTAGTAATGGGGCATTCCATTCCGGATACGGATATGGATTCGCTGGGCGCCTGCCTGGCCGTATACCGGGCGGCTACTTTACTGAACAAACGCGCCAGAATTGTTCTGAAGGAACAGAAAGAGCTTCTTCGCGTCATGCTGGAAGAAATCCAGAGACATCCCGAATATGACGACGTGTTTATTAATACCAGCTATGCGCTTGCGATCCGCGATGATAATACGCTGATCGTCGTGGTGGACGTATCCGATGCCTCGAGAACCGAGGCGCCGCGTCTGCTTGAAGGAGCAGAGCGGATTGCGGTGATTGATCACCACAGAAGGGGGCCCGAGTATATCAAAAATACGCTTTTGGATTATAATGAAGTTACTGCCTCTTCCACGAGCGAACTAATGATTGAGATTCTGAAATACATGCATCCGGGACTTGCCATTCCAAAGGTAGAAGCGGAGGCGATGTATGCCGGGATCCTGGTAGATACAAAAAATCTCGTCTTTAAAACCGGGCGCAGGACGTTTGCGGCGGCTTCTTTTCTGCGGGGACAGAACGTAGACACCGTATCGGTCCGGAAATATACGCAGCCGGATCTCGAGACATTTTTGGAAATTACGAAGGTGACGTCGAACGCAAGAATCTTTTTCGGGAAAATTTCCGTCAGCAAAGCCAGAAATCAGACGCGCAGCCGTGATCTCGTCATATCTATCGCGGCGGATCAGCTCCTGAACGTGCTGGGAATCGAGGCTTCCTTCGTGCTGTTTGAACAAGAGGACGGTTCGGTTAAAATTACGGCCCGCTCCCTTGGAGAAATCAATGTCCAGGTTATTATGGGGGAGATGGGAGGCGGAGGACATCTTACGGCCGCCGCCGCCGTGATCCGGGGCGCCAGCATGGAGGAGACGGAGAGAGCGCTGCTCAAAAATATCAAGGATTATTTATACGCATAAAGCGGCAACGGAGGGTTTCATATGAAAATCATACTGAAGCAGGACATTCATGGCCTGGGGAAAAAGGACGATATCGTAAATGCAAGCGACGGCTATGCCAAGAATTATCTGATCCCGCGCGGAATGGCGATCGAAGCTACCGCGGGAAACGTCAACGAAGCAAAAAACAAGCAAAAAGCGGCTGCGGACAAAAAGCAGAGAGCTCTGGATCAGGCCAGGGAATTTGCTGCCCGGCTTGAAAACAAAACGGTAACGATCAAGGCCAAGGCCGGAGAGAGCGGAAAGCTGTTCGGCGCCGTATCGGCAAAGGATATTGCCGACGCCCTGAAAGAACAGTACGGCGCTGACGTGGATAAGAAAAAAATCGTTCTTCATGATCCGATCAAAACGGCGGGAGAACACCGTGTAGAGCTTCGGATTCACGCGGGCGTCGCTTTCACGATTCTTGTAAATATTGTGATATAAGGGGGCTGCGGGCGGCAATGAAAATGCTTCCTCCCCAAAACATAGATGCGGAGAAATCTGTTCTGGGCGCGATTCTTACAGAGCAGAGCGTTATGCTTGATATTATGGAGATTCTGCGCCCGGAGGACTTTTACAGAGCAGACCACGGCTTGATTTTTTCGGCTATGGTGCGTCTGTTTATGCAGACAAAGCCGATTGACGTCATCACGGTAACGGAGGAGCTGACCGCTTCCGGAGAAATTGCAAAGGCCGGCGGGCCGCAGTATGTCATATCGCTGACAGAGGATGTGCCGATTGTGTCAAACGCGCTCCAATATGCAGCGATCGTTTCGGATAAGGCGACACAGCGCCGTCTGATCAAAGCCGGCGGCGATATCGCCAGGGCCTCCTATGCGCCCGAAGGTGATGTCAACGGTCTGCTGGAAATGGCGGAAAAAACGATATTTGACATTTCGCAGGGACGCAATTCCAAATCCTACGCCCGAATATCGGATATTCTGCCGCAGGTATACGAGGAAATTTCAGAGCTTTCCCAGGGCAAGGACGTATCCGGAATTCCGACAGGCTTTTTGGATCTTGATAAAATCCTTTACGGCCTGCACAGCCCCGATCTTGTACTTGTGGCCGCGAGGCCTGGCATGGGAAAGACCGCGTTTATGCTGAACCTTGCGCAGTATGCGGCCGTCCGGAAAAATATTCCCGTCGCCGTTTTCAATCTGGAAATGTCCAATGAACAGCTTGTAAAAAGGATCATCAGCAGCGAGGCGAACATCGACTCGGAAAAACTGCGCAGCGGCAAGCTCAGCACTGACGACTGGAACAATTTCGCAGGTATTTTCGATACGCTCGGGAATGCTCCGCTTTATTTTGACGACAATACCGATATGACGGTGACTTCTATCCGTGCAAAATGCAGGAAATTAAAGCTGGAGAAGGGGATCCGGCTTGTCATCGTAGACTATTTGCAGCTTATGAAAAGCGGAGGGTATTCGGACAGCAGAGTCAATGAGGTTTCCGATATTTCCAGATCTTTGAAAATTATGGCGCGCGAGCTGGGCGTTCCTGTTGTCGTTGGCTCGCAGCTGAGCCGCGAAGTCGAAAAGCGCGCGGATAAACGGCCGATGCTGAGTGATTTGAGAGAATCCGGCGCGATCGAGCAGGATGCGGATATCGTGCTGTTTCTTTACAGAGACGACTATTATAACAAAGATTCGCAATTTAAAAACATTGCGGAAGTGATCATTGGAAAACACCGGAACGGTGCAACCGGGACCGTTCAGCTTGCCTATGAGCCGACGCGAATGGCGTTCCGCAACGTTGCCTTTATGGGAAATCAGTAAAGATGTATTCTGATATTTATCAAAAATTTGCGGAATGCGCCGCGCGGAAATGCGGGCTTTCAGAAAACGATTCGCAAACGGTCGTAGCAGCAGTTTCCGGCGGAGCCGATTCCGTTTGCATGCTTTTGCTTCTGCTTGAATACTGCGGAAGCAATCGTCTGATCTGCGCTCATTTTAATCATAAAATCCGAGGTGCGGAAGCCGAACGGGATCTGCGTTTTACGCAGACGCTTGCAGAAGCCCTGCAGGTGCCTTTTCTCTCGGGTGAGGGAAACGTTCCAGCATATGCAGAAGAGCATGCGATCGGTATCGAGGAAGCCGCAAGAATCCTCCGATACGATTTTCTGAGAACGGCCGCCGCGCGCACAAACGGCGCGCTGATCGCTACGGCGCATAACCGGGAGGACCGGATTGAAACGATCCTGCACAATATTGCACGCGGTACCTCCATCGATGGACTTAGAGGAATCGAATATCAAAAAGATCTTATTATCAGGCCCATATTGGATCTGTCGAGAAAAGAAACGGAAGCCGTTTGCGCTTATCACGGCATTACCCCGGTTTCTGACAGCACGAACGCGGATAACACATATACGCGAAATAAAATTCGGAATGAAATCCTGCCGTATTTAAAAAACGTTTTCGGGGAAAGCTTCGAGGAGCGGCTCCTGTGCTTGTCCAAAATCGCGGCGCTCGACAGCGATTATCTGAATGCTTTGACTGAGACCGCATTTTCCGACTGCTGTCGCGAAGTCTCCGTTCCTTATAAAAGGATTCTTCTGGACCGGGAAAAATATAAAAATCTGCATGGAGCGCTGCAGAGGCGCCTGGTACGTCTTATTTTGAGCAGGATTCCGGATCGGGACGGCAAACTTCTCTATCCCGGCTTTTCGGGAATTTATTCCGCTATGATTGAACGTGTCTGCAAGGCCGCGGAGCAGAGCCGTCCGGGCCGAATCCTGGAGCTGCCGAAAGGAATCCTCTGCGTAACGGAATACGGAGCGCTGGCATTTACACACAAAACCTGTCTGGAACAGGACCTGCGCCAGGCTGAATTCTGCGGCCGTTTTACGTGGGAAGAAATGTGCTTGCCCGCCGGGGAGGCACTGCGCTTCGCAGCGGACGGAGACGGTGAGAAGGAACTTTTTGACGCGGATGCTCTGCGCCGGGCGTTTGGATCGAACTTTCAGATTCAGTTTCGTACCTGCCGCCAGGGAGACCACTTTATTCCTTTTGGCGCGCCAGGAGGGAAAAGTCTCAGAAAATTTCTGATCGATCGGAAGGTCGGAAAAATGGAACGGGAGTTTCTCCCCGTCGCGGCGATCGGGAGTGAAATTTTATGGGTTCCGGGAATGCGAAGAAGCGCGCTGGCCCCTATTGATAAAAATACAACTCGTGTTATAATATTAAAACATATTGCTCAGACGGAGGTTAACGGATGAAAGAAATAGAAGAATACCTGGGCAGAGTTCTGGTTCCGCGGGAAAAAATCCGGAGCATGGTCATGGATTTGGGCGCCCGTATTACGAATGATTACCGGGGAAAGGAATTGTTTTTAATCGGCGTTCTGAAAGGCGGCTTTATGTTTCTGGCGGATTTGGTTCGAGAAATCCGGATTCCTGTGGAAATGGATTTTATCGCTGTTTCAAGTTATGGATCTTCTACAAAATCCTCCGGAATCGTCCAGCTGATCAAGGATGTGGATGTGCCGCTCAGCGGGAAGCACGTCATCATTGTAGAAGATATTATAGATACGGGGCTGACGCTTGCTTATCTGAAAGAGCTGCTCTCTGCCAGAAATCCGCTGAGCGTCCGGCTCTGCACGGCGTTTGACAAGCCTTCAAGAAGAAAGGTTGATTTAAAAGCCGAGTATACGGGAATAACTGTTCCTGATGAGTATGTCGTAGGCTACGGATTGGATTATAACGGAATTTTGCGCAATCTGCCGGATCTGTATGTCCTGGACGAGAAAATTTACAGAAAGTAAAGGAGGCCGCCCTCTTGAAATTATTGAAAAGTATTTCACCATATTTGGTGATCGTCGGAATCATTGTGCTTTTCGGCTTGGTGATTACGAGCCTGATTAATCCGCCTGAAATAACATACACGGAATTTATGCGCGAGCTGAATGCCGATAATATAGAAAAAGTTGACCTGGAGGACAATACCGCCACCGTGGTGCTTAAGGAAACCAGCAGCTCCGATCAGGAAATGAAGGCCGGAAAATATATGCTGAATATCAAATCGTATGAAAATTTCGATCAGATGATGCTCAGCGAGCTGCAAAACGGAAGTACGATCGAATATAAGGCTGTGGTCAAGAAAATTCCGTTCATCGTATCGATTCTGCCGTACATCCTGCTTGTCGTGCTCTTTTTCATATTTATGTACGTCATGCTCGGACAGGGCCAGGGCGGCGGCGGAAAGGTCATGAATTTCGGAAAAAGCAGGGCGCGTCTTTACACGACAAGCAAAATCACCTTCGCCGACGTAGCGGGAGCGGAAGAAGAGAAGGAAGAGATGATGGAACTCGTCTCGTTTTTGAAGAATCCTAAAAGGTATTCCATGCTTGGCGCAAGAATCCCGAAGGGCGTGCTGATGGTGGGCCCTCCGGGAACGGGTAAAACGTATCTCGCAAAAGCCGTTGCCGGAGAAGCGGGCGTGCCGTTTTTCTCAATCAGCGGATCGGATTTTGTGGAAATGTATGTCGGTGTCGGAGCCTCAAGAGTCCGCGACCTTTTCGAACAGGCGAAGAAAAATTCTCCTTGTATCGTATTTATTGATGAAATCGATGCGGTGGGCAGGCATCGCGGCGCGGGACTTGGCGGCGGCCATGACGAACGGGAACAGACGCTGAACCAGCTGCTGGTGGAAATGGACGGCTTCGGAATGAATGAGGGCGTGATCGTAATTGCAGCGACCAACCGGCCGGATATTTTGGATCCGGCGCTTACGCGGCCGGGACGCTTTGACAGAAAAATCGTAGTCGGCTATCCTGATATCAAAGCAAGAGAAGAAATTTTGAAGGTGCATGCAAAAAATAAACCGCTGCAGGAGAATGTGAATCTTTCGGACGTTGCCAAGATTACGTCCGGCTTTACCGCGGCGGATCTGGAAAATCTTCTGAATGAAGCGGCGCTGCTTGCCGCCCGGGACCGTCAGGAAGCGATCGGGCCGCAGCAGATCAAGGAGGCAACCTTCCGCGTCATTGTCGGTCCTGAGAAAAAAAGCCGTGTGATGACGGAAAAGGATAAATGGCTTACGGCGCTTCACGAGGTCGGACACGCAATTGCGGTAAAGCTTCTTTCCAGTACGGAGAAAGTGGATCGGATTTCGATTATCCCTGCAGGCGGCGCCGGCGGTTATACGGCGCATCGTCCCGAAGAGGATACTTCTTATATGACGCGTTCGCAGCTCAATGAGGAAATCATGATCTGCCTTGGCGGAAAAGCGGCGGAGGACCTTGTCCTGAATGAGGTCAGCACCGGGGCCTCTTCCGATTTGAAGCGGGCCAATACCGTGGCGCACAATATGGTCGCGAAATACGGCATGAGCGAGAGTATCGGAAATCTTGTGTTCGATAACGACAGCAACGAAGTGTTTATCGGAAAGGATTACGGTCATACGCGGACGTACAGCGAAGAAACCGCGGCACAGATTGACAGAGAAGTGAAAACCATCATAGACCATGCGTATGCGCAAGTAAAGGCGGTTCTGACGGATAATATCGACAAGCTGAACCGGATCGCACGTGCTCTCCTGGAAAAGGAACGGATCGAAGGCGAAGAATTCGAAGCGCTTATGAATGAATAAACAGCAAGACATGCATGATTGTTTCCATGATCAGAATGACAATGATGTAAGCAATATCCATAAGCAAGCGATCCTTTCTTCTGTTTGGCACGGTATATTCTATGCGCCGCAAGGGCGTGCTGCTACACGGCGCTTTTGTGCTTGGGGAGGAGCGGAAACGATTTTATGACTGCGGGAGGATCCGATTGTAAAATAAAAGGGATCGTTACGGAGATCATATTTGAAAATGAGGAAAGCGGCTTTAAAATCTGCGAGCTTGAAACGGCGGACGAAATCGTTACCGTGAAAGGAACGTTGCCCTTTGTCCAGGTAGGCGAGACGGTCGTACTGGAAGGAAGCTGGGTAACGCATGACGTCTATGGCGATCAATTTGCCGCTGTTTCCTTCGAAAAGGAATTTCCGCAGGATCCAGAAAATATGGAGGCGTTTCTCTCGTCGGGACTGATCGAGGGCGTCGGGAATGCGACCGCCCATCTGATCGTAAGCGTATTCGGAACGGAAACGTACGAAACGATACTGAATCATCCGGAAAAGCTTGCCGAATTGAAAGGGATTACCCACAATAAGGCGATGCGGATCGGGACTGCGTTTCGGGAGCATTTCCGGATGAGCGATATCGTTATGTTTTTCAGCAAGTATGAGGCCGGAACAAAGCTTGCCGTGAAGGCCTATCAAAAATACGGCGAAAATGCCGTCGAAATGATTAAGGAGAATCCCTATATCATGATTGGGGATCTGCCGGAAGTCGGGTTTAAAACGGCGGACCGGATCGGCCGGGCGATGGGACTGCCGTATGATTCGGAAAGCAGAATCCGCGCCGGCATCCTGCACTGTCTGAAACAGGGAATGCAGTATGGGCATGTCTGCATCCCCATGGAAATCCTGGAAAACGAATGCGCCGCGCTTTTACAGATCGAAAAAGAAAAAATCGCCTCTGAAATCGAGGCGCTTGCGCTTCTGTCAAGGGTTGACGTTCAGATGGATGAGGCGGGTACGCGCGTCGTATATCTGTCCTATCTTTATCATTGCGAGCAGTATATTGCGAAGCGCTTATGCTCTCTGCGCAGCGAGCAATATACGCTTGACGAAAAAAATTTTGAAATCAGTCTGCGGCAGTTTGCCAGCGTTACAGGCTGCGCTCTGAACGAGGATCAAACAAAGGCCGTCAGGATTGCCGGGGAAAACGGCGTTACGGTCATCACGGGAGGCCCGGGTACCGGAAAAACGACGATTATTCGCGCTCTGGTTTCTTTCCTCTCCTCCTGCAATAAAAGCTGTCTCCTTGCCGCGCCAACCGGCAGAGCGGCCAAGCGGATGACCGAAGCCTGCGGAATACAGGCAAAGACCATTCATCGCCTGCTTGAATTTTCGGGAGATGATGCGGACGACGATACGGAGCTGACCTTCAAAAGGGACGAGCGCAACCCCATCGAGGCTGACGTGCTGATCATCGATGAGCTTTCCATGGTAGATACGCTATTGATGTATCATCTGCTGAAAGCGCTCCCGGATCGCATTCAGCTGATTCTGGTAGGAGATAAGGACCAGCTTCCTTCCGTAGGGCCGGGAAACGTACTCAAGGACATCCTTTCCTCCGGACTGTTTTCCACCGTTACGCTTTCGCAGATCTATCGGCAGAACAACGAGAGCCTGATTGCATGGAACGCACATCAGATCAATCACGGGAAAATGCCGGAATTTAACCGCAAGAACGGCGATTTTTTTCTTATCAAACGCGCCGACCTGCAAAGCTGCGCAGAGACCGTTGTGGAGCTGTGCGCCAAACGACTGCCAAATGCGTACGGAATTGATCCGCTTCGCGACATACAGGTTCTGATCCCTGCCAAAAAGGGAATCTGCGGAGCGCTTCATATGAATGAACTGCTTCAGGAAACGCTGAATCCGCCGGAATCGTACAAACGTGAATTTTTCATAAACAATACGGTATACCGCGAGGGAGACCGAATTATGCAGATCAAAAACAACTACAAGATCAAATGGCACCGGAACGATTGCCCGGAAGAGGAAGGCGAAGGGATTTTCAACGGAGAAATGGGAGAAATTGCGCAGATCCATGAAAAAGCCAGAGAAATTACAGTTCTTTTTGACGACGGCCGCTTCGCTGTCTACAGCTTCAGCGAACTTGGACAGCTCGAGCATTGTTACGCTATTACGGTACATAAAAGCCAGGGAAGCGAATTTCCGTACTGCGTTATCGCGCTGGCGGGAACTCCTTCCATGCTCATGACGCGAAACATTCTTTATACCGCGATTACAAGAGCCAGAAAAATGGTTGTCATCGTCGGGACAAGGGAGCAGATTCAATTTATGGCGGAAAACGACCGGCAGCAGCTGCGCTTTACCGGTCTGAAACGGATGCTGGAAAACGATGCGGATTCTTGATTTGCTTTATCCTCCGCTCTGTCCGCTCTGCGGGCGCACACTTCAACGCTCCTTAGAAACGTTCCCGCTCTGCGAGGCTTGCGCTGCGGAGCTGCAGTCCATAAAGGGAAACGGGCTCTGCGAGCCGCAGGAGGTTTTACCGGATAACGTCGGATTATATTACGCATACCGGTACACCGGCCTGCTTCGGGAGGCCGTGCTCAGATATAAATACAAAGGTGAGCTCTGGATGGCGGAACCATTCGCCGAGCTGTTTCACAAGCGGATGCTGGAATCCGGAGGCTACGGCCAATTTGACGTTGCGGCCTACGTGCCGGTCAGCGGCAGGAGCCTCGCCGTGCGCGGCTACGACCAGACATTGGAAATTGTCAAAAGAATTGCCAAAAAAAGCGGGTTGCAATATGTCAGCTGCTTTTATAAAAAAGACGCAGCGGGGGACAATGCGGCGGACCGAAAAAACCGGAGCGAGAGAAACCAGGAGGACCGTTACGGATACACGGGAAGTCCCGCAGCGCTCCGCAACCGATCGATTCTTTTGATCGACGATATCCTGACAACGGGGGCGACGATTCGGGAATGCACGCGCATTTTGCTCCGCCAGGGCGCCGGGTGCGTGTTCGCCGCCGTATTTGCAACAGGAAGAAGGGATTTATAAAATGATTCTTTATTCATGCCAGGACATGGGCTTCCGCTTCGGAGCGGATACCATATTGGAGCATATTAATCTATCTATTAACGAGAAAGACCGGATTGGGATCATCGGAGACAACGGTGCAGGGAAAACGACGTTTATCAAAATCCTTTTAGGAGAATATGCGCCGACGGAGGGAAGCCTTTTCCGATACGGGAAAATTACGTCGGACGCGGGATATCTGCCGCAGAATGCAGGACTTGATTCTGATCTTGACGTTTACGGAGAGTTTCTTTCGTCCTATTCCGACCTGATTCGCCAAGAAACGGCGATTGCAGAATTGGAAGAGGAACTGAAGCACTGCACAGAGCAGCAGGCGCCCGCATTATCCGAAAAGCTCAACGCCATGTATGATCATTTTGTAAAACAGGACGGCTTGACCTACAAGAGCCGTGCCGAGAGCATTCTGCGAGGTCTGGGATTCGATAAAGCAATGTGGAGTCTCCCCGTCGGCGTACTGAGCGGAGGGCAGAAAACACGGCTTGCGCTCGGAAAAATCATATTGAGACAGCCGAAGCTGCTCATCCTGGACGAGCCAACCAACCATTTGGACGCAGAATCACTTTCCTGGCTTGAGGAAGAGATCAAAACGTATCCCGGAACGCTGCTCATCATTTCCCATGACCGCTGTTTTCTGGACGCGGCGACCGACAAAACGCTTCTGATCGAAAACGGGAGCGCATACCTTTATCATGCGCCGTACAGCAAATACACGGAGCTTAGAAATCATGACAAAGCATATCTGGAGCGCTGCTATAAACAGCAGCAGCGGCAGATCGCAAAAATAGAGGCTTTTATAGAAAAACAACGACAGTGGAATCGGGAACGGAATATCATTGCCGCGGAAAGCAGGCTCAAGCAGCTTGAAAAGATGACGATCCTGGAAAAGCCCTCGGATGCGGATCAGGCGCCGCCGATCCATTTTGAAATCGAAACGCTGGGAGGAAAAGAGGTGCTGGATGTATGCGGCCTGTCCTACGCGTATCCGGAGCGCGAGCTGTTCCGAGCACTTTCCTTTCAGGTCCGCCGCGGAGAAAAGGTCTTTCTTGAGGGACCGAACGGCTGCGGCAAATCCACGCTTCTCAAAATTTTGACGGGAAAGCTTTCCCCCTCTGCCGGCAGCTTTCGAATCGGGGCGAACATTCGCTTTTCCTATTATGCGCAAGATCTTTCCGAGCTGGACGGCAAGCGGACCGTCTTTGATGAGGTCTATGAGCACGCCAACCGCGGACGTCCGGCAGTCAGCCTGATTTCTCCCGGAAAAATCCGAAGCGCACTTGCCGCGTTCGGCTTCCGGGGAGAAGATGTTTTCAAACCGATTGAGAGCCTGAGCGGCGGAGAGAAATCACGCGTCGCCATTTTAAAAATATCGTACGACCGTTCTTCTCTGCTTTTCCTGGATGAGCCGACGAACCATCTGGACATAAAAACAAGAGAAGTCCTGGAAAACGCGTTGTCCGTATTCGAAGGAACGCTGATTGCCGTCTCCCATGACCGGTATTTTAAACAGAAGCTGGCAACGCGCCTGATCCATATTCCGGATTATTGCGGGGACCGACTGCAGGCTCCGACGGACGCTCCGGACCGAAGCGCCGGCGATGCATATCGGAAACAGAAGGAAGAACGTGCCAGACTCCGCAAAATGGAAGCCCGAAAGGAGCAGCTTGAAAAGGAGTGCGAAGAAATCTGCAGAAAACTGGACAATATAGAAAGAGAGCTTGCAGATCCGAAAAATGCGAGCGATTATGAGGGCCTGGAGCGGATCTATGACGAAAAACTCAGCCTGGAGCAAAAAATGGAAGACATTCTGACAGAGCTCGATGCGTTTCAGTTGACATGACAGCGCCAGGAATGCTAAACTGTCAGGATAGAAAATGAAATCAACGGAGGCGTTTGCTGGTTGGAAAAAAGCATTCATATAGAGAATCTGAAGGACATGGCGAATATATTTGGCAACAACGATTCCAATATTTCCATCGTCGAAGAAGCATTCAATGTGAAAACCGAAATTTCGGAAGACGACATCGTAATCCGCGGGGAGGAGAAGGACTGCATTTGCGCGGCGGCAGTGCTGGAGAAGATGGCGGAGCTTTCCCGAAGAAACGAGCTGATTACAAGGCAGATGACCGCATATTTCTGTGATATGGCGGCGGAAAGCGGTCTTAGCGCCCTGCAGAACGATTATATGGCGGACGTTGTCTGCATGAACATAAAAGGCCGGCCCATACGGCCGAAAACAAACGGACAGGCGCAATATATCGAGGCAATCCGTGAGAATCAGCTCGTATTTGGAATCGGCCCTGCCGGAACCGGCAAAACGTACCTGGCCGTGGCAATGGCGGTCAGCGCCCTGAAAAAGAACGAAATTTCCAGAATCATACTGACGCGTCCCGCAGTGGAGGCAGGAGAAAAACTCGGCTTTCTGCCCGGAGATCTGCAGAGCAAAGTAGATCCGTACGTCCGGCCGCTGTATGACGCGCTGTACGACATCATGGGCTTTGACAGCTTTACGAGAAACTTCGAACGGGGAACGATTGAAATTGCGCCGCTTGCTTATATGCGCGGCAGAACGCTGGACCATTCCTTTATCATTTTGGACGAGGCACAGAATACGACGCAGGAGCAGCTGAAAATGTTCCTCACCAGGCTCGGCGAGGGCTCTAAGGCAGTGGTGACGGGAGATGTCACGCAGATCGATCTGCCTCCGGACAAGTCCTCCGGGCTCAAAAAAGTAAAGAGAATTCTGAACGGCATCTCCGGCATTTCTTTCATTGATCTGACGGAGAAGGATGTCGTCCGCTGCGAGCTGGTACAGAAAATCATAAAGGCATATGAAAAATACGAAAAAAGAGGCGAGAAAACGAAATGATGAGATATAAAAGCACCGTCCGTTTTGAAAAAAGCGGACTTGCGGACCGGGCCGAGCAGAAAAAATACCGCGAAATCGCCCGGTGCGTCGTTGAAGGCGTCTGCGCCGCACCCTGCGCTGCTGAAATTCGTTCCGCCTGCGCGGACGCGGGAATCCGGGGAGCAGAGGTCAATATTCTGTTTACGGATGATGCCTCCATTCGGGAAATCAACCGGGAATACCGCGAAATCGACCGTGTTACCGATGTGCTTTCCTTTCCTTTCAACGATTTTACGTATGGCAGGGGAACCCTTCCGCCGTGCGCTGCAGAGGAAGCCACCGCGCTCCTGCTTCTGGGTGATATCGTAGTTTCCGTACCGGCCGTAAAGCGGCAGGCAAAGGAATACGGACACTCGGAAGAACGCGAATGCGCATTCCTGATTTGCCACGGAATGCTGCACCTGCTCGGCTATGACCATACAACCGAGGAAGAGGAACAGCAGATGTTTGGCTTTGCCGATGAAATATTAACAGCGCTCCGGTATACCAGAGATGCCGGCAGCGTTTAGAAAGGAGCCGCCATGATAAACAGCGAATCCGCTTTCCGCTCCGGCTTTATCACCGTGATCGGGAAGCCGAATGTCGGGAAATCGACCATTATCAACAGCTTGCTGGGCGAGAAGGTGGCCATCACCTCTCCGAAGCCGCAGACGACAAGAAGCAATTTAAGAGCGATTATTACCGAGCCGGGCTATCAGATGATCTTTATTGACACGCCGGGAATCCACACGCCGAAGAACAAGCTCGGCGAATATATGGTAGCATCCGCCTCCGCAACCTTCGGGGAAGTGGATGTGATCGTGATGGTATGCGATGCGACGGACCGCGCCCTGTCGCAGAACGATGTCCGAATCATCGAAAAATTAAAGGCAGTGAAAAACAAGCCCGTTTTTTTAGTGATCAACAAAACGGATGCGGTACGAAAGGAGCTTCTCCTGGAGAAAATCAAAACGTATGCGGAGCTGTATCCGTTCCGGGAGATCATTCCGCTGTCCGCCCTCAAGCGGGAGGGGCTCGACATTCTGCGGGATGCAATACTGGGCTGCCTGAAGGAAGGCCCGCAGTATTTTCCGGAAAATATCACAGCGGATACGACGATGCGTACCATCGTATCCGAAATCATCCGGGAAAAAATTTTACGGAATACGAATGACGAGGTGCCGCATGGTGCGGGGATCGAAATCATCCGCTATAAAGAGCCGGGCGGCAGCGGCGGAATCACTTCCATAGAAGCCAATATTTATTGTGAAAAAGCGACGCATAAAGGAATCCTGATCGGAAAAAACGGGGAAAAGCTCAAACAGATCGGCTCTGCCGCACGCAGGGATATCGAACGGATTGTCGGAGGACAAGTTAATCTGAAGCTTTGGGTAAAGGTCAAGGATGATTGGCGCAACAGCCCCGGCATGCTGAAGGAACTTGGATTTCAATGAGTGCAGAGCGCCACTTTAAAACGGAAGGCATTGTTCTAAAGGAATCGCCGCTTGGGGAAAACGGAAAGCTTCTGGTGATTTTTTCAAGAGAGTATGGTAAAATGACGGCGGCAGCCAAGGGCGTTCGAAAACCGGGAAGCGCCATGATACAGCTTGCACAGCTTTTCGCTTACAGCGAGCTGGAGCTTTACAGGGGAAACTCCGGATTGTATACGCTGACGGGAGGGACGCTGATCGAGCCGTTCCGCGGTCTGAGCGAGGACTACGACAGAATCCGCGCGGCCGGAACGATGAGCTCCGTATTGCTGAAGATCATTCAGGAGGAACTGCCGGACGAGGAAACGCTGCGTTTATTTCTTAACAGTCTGTATCTGATTGCTGCCGGACGGAGAAGGCCGGACTTCGTGCGCTGCGTTTTCTTACTGAAATTGACGCAATATCAGGGACTTCAGCCCGATCCGGGGGAAATAGAACGCCAATGGGGCAAACCGCTTTTAAGCGGCACAAGAGCTGCGCTGCGGCATCTTTCCGAAGCAGACGGCGGCGACTCGCTTTTCGGCTTCGGCGTTTCGGAGGATGTGCTCTCGGAGCTGGCCGGGATCGCCTCGATGCTGTCCCACGAGATGACAAATTAAGAAATACGGAGGTTAGAACGATGCCTGTATACATGGAAAAGAAAATTGCTGATTTCAAATCGGGCGATTCGGTACAAGGCGTATTTTATATCAGAGAGTCGGAGCTCAAAACGACAACGACAAACAATAAGTATATGAATTTTACGTTTGCCGACAAAACGGGAGAGATTAACGCAAAGCTTTGGGATTGGGACGAGGAGAACGCGTCGCGATTCCGTGCCGGCATTTTGGTGAAGGCCCGGGGCTCCGTGCTGGACTGGCAGGGACAGCCGCAGTTTAAAATTGACTTCATGGGCAAAGTCCTGGATTCCGATCATATAAAAATCGAAGACTACATTCCTTCGGCGCCGTATTCCGGCGAGGCGATGCTTCGCTTTGTGAAGACGGTGATTCGGGAAAAAATGCAGGACGAAGAGTTTCAGAAAATTACTTCCTTTATCATTGAACAGAATCAATCGGCGCTGCTGATCGCGCCGGCCGCGAAAAAAAATCATCATGCGGTGCGCTCCGGTCTTTTGTTCCATACCTCCACGATGCTGCGGTGCGCGCTGACGCTTTCCTCCATCTATACCTTTCTCAATAAAGACCTGCTGTACGCCGGAGTGATTCTGCATGACATCGGAAAGCTTTTTGAAATGAAGCAGAGCGACACGGGGCTGGTTTCGGAATATACAGTGGAGGGAACGCTGCTCGGACATATCATACAAGGGATCAATTATGTGGATTCTGTCGGAAAAACGCTTGCCATCACGCCGGAAAAGACCATGCTGCTGAAACATATGATTCTTTCCCACCATTATATTCCGGAGCATGGAAGTCCGAAGCCGCCGGCCTTTCCGGAGGCGGAGCTGCTGCATTATCTGGATATCCTGGATGCCAGAATGTACGACATGGAGCAGGCGGAGGAAAGCACGGAGCCCGGCTGCTTCAGCGAACGGATCTGGTCCCTGGAAAACAGATCGGTCTACAAAAGTCCGGCGCTTTATAAAGATCGTTAACGCTGCGGTGATCGGATGCTGAATCTTGTCGCAGGCCGCACGGGAAGCGGGAAAAGCGGAAAATGTATCACAGAATTCAACGCCTATATTCAAAGAAGCGGCGCGGCAGATGCTTATGCGTATTTCTTCGTACCCGAGCAGTATACGATGCTGACGGAACGCCGCCTGCTGGATTACCAGAAAGCGGAGGGCTTTAAAATACAAGGTCTGATCGGCCATGAGGTGCTGAATTTCAAACGTTTTTCTTATCGTATTCTTAGTACATACGGCGGTGATGCTACTGAACCGCTCTGCGAATGCGGCAAAATCATGATGCTGACCTCCGCGCTGGAAAACTTATCCGGGAAGCTCAAATATTTTTCCGGTCTTTCTGAACGTCCCGGTGAAATTGCCCGTCTGCTGTCTCTTCTGGAAGAGTTCGGCAAATACGACGTTACCTGGAAGCTGCTTGGCGGCCTGGAAACGGGAGATGTTTATCTGGACCGCAAGCTCCGAGATCTCGGACTGATTTTACAGGAATATCAAGCGATGAAGAAGGATCGCTTTACGGATGAAAACGATGTATTCGAACGAATGCTGAATCATATCCGGAAAAACGAATTTTTCCGCGGGCGATCTGTTTGGATCGATTCTTTTACCGGATTCACAAGCAAAGAATTCGAGCTGATTACGCTGATGCTGCGTCAGTGCCGGAAAGTTACCGTAACGCTGTGTACCGATCTCAGGGGGGAGCCGGCGTTTGAATGTACCGACAATACCTTCCGCCGCCTCAAGGATTTGGCGGAGCGAAACGGAATCCCGTGCTCTGTAGTGAATCTGAGCGCAGATCCGGAAAGCAACCGCAGCAAATATGGAAATTCGTCCCTTTTTTACTTGGAGCAGGCGCTGCCGACGCTGCGCGGCGCCGCAGAGAAACGATCCGCGCAGCAGATTACGCTTGCAGAGTGTCATGGCCCGTACGACGAAGTCGTCCGCTGCGCCCGGCAGATCCGAAGACTCCATGATACCGGTTCGGCAGAATATCGCCATATCGCCGTAGCGCTTCGCAATGTAGAGGGATACGACGTTATGATAAAAGCCGTTTTTAAAAAATACGGCATCCCGTTTTACATTGACGACAAAAAGATGCTGGATAATAATCCGCTGATCAAGACAATCCTTGGTATTTTGAGTATTCTTGCGGACGACTGGCAGATTAAAGATGTGCTGGAATGCTTGAAATCCGGAATTCTGAATTTTGGCGCGGACAGCGATCGAATGGAAAATTATATCCTGAAAAAGGGGCTTCGGGGCAGACGGCGGTGGAAGAAGGAAAGTGAGGAATTCTGTGCGCTGTTTTTTTCGGAGCTTGACGCGCTCACGGCGAGCTTCTCAAACTGCAAAACCATAAAAGAGGTCTGTGTCGCGTTTTCTCTCTTTTTCAGCAAGTGGGAATTCCGACAGACGATGGAGGCCCTTTCAGAAGATTTGCGGGACTCTTCTCAGCCTGAGCTTTCGGAGGAATATTCGAGAATCTGGAATATCGTAATGGAGGTCATCGAACAGGTCGTTTTATTCCTTGGCGGCCTGCCGGTGCATGGCGCCGCAGATGCGGCCGGGAAGCTCCTTCGGCTTTTAAGCGCCGGCTTTTCACAGTATAAAATCGGATTTTTACCTTCCTCGATCGACAGCGTGCAGATCATGAACATAGAACGTTCCAGAAGCGGGGAGGTCAAGGCGCTTTTTTTGCTTGGCGCAAACGAGGGTATCCTTCCTTCCCATTTTGCGGACGACGGGATTTTACGCGATCAGGAACGGGAGCTTCTCAAAAAACACCGCGTTGAGCTTGCGGATGATAGCGGCGCGAAAGCGTCGAAGGAAAATTATTATATTTATGCCGCTTTATCGCTTCCTTCCGATTTCCTGGAAATTTCCTGGCCGCTTGAGGACATTTCGGGAAAAGAAATGAAGCCGTCTCCTGTAATTCTGCGGAAAATCAGGAACGTTTTTCCACACATCTCCATTTGCAGACAGCCGCAGGCAGAGCGGCATCTATCGGAAAAAAGCCCCGACACTGCGGTGCGGATCGCTGGCCAAACAAATCTTGATCTGCTGAAGCTGAAAGGCGTATTCCATACGACCGTGTCTAGGATCGAATCGTATTATAAATGTCCGTTCAGTTATCTGCTGTCATATGGACTGCGTCTGAGGCCAAGAGAAGAGGCGGCGCTGGAGCTTTACGATCTTGGAACGGTTCTTCACGAGATTGTAAACGAAGCATCGGACCATCTTTTCCTTCTGCCGCGCGGCGCCGCCGATCTTGCGCAGTGCCGGGAAATCGTGGAGGGCGTGTACGAAACGGTAGCCGCAAAAATGCGTTTCGCTGACACGGAGCTGAGCGGGCGGGAAACCCATGCGCTGGAAAGAATCAAAAAATATGCCGCGGCTGCGTTTTTTCATGTAAAAAAACAGCTTGATGCGGGCTCGTTTTCGGTATGCGGATTTGAGGTGCCGTTCGACGATACGGATCATTCGATTTTGCGGCCGATTGTGCTGAAGCCTTCTGCGGAAACGCCCTTCCTGGAAAAGATCAGTGTAACGGGCCGAATCGATCGCTATGATATTATGGAAGAGAATGGTAAAAAGTACGTGCGGGTGATAGACTACAAATCCGCTCCGGTAACGCTCTCGGATCGGGAAATCCAGGCAGGAATCAAGCTTCAGCTGCTGACTTATCTCAATGCCGTTCTGGACTCCTATCCGAAGGGAACCGCTTATCCGGGAGGCGCGCTGTATTTTAAGTTTGGCGATGATATTACCACGGTAAAAAGCCATCTTTCCTGTGCGCCCGCAAAAGACAGTGAAAAACAGTTTGCAATGAACGGGTTCGTGCTGGATGACCGCTGCGTGTTGGACGGCATGACCGGCGGCAGTGAAACGGGCGTCATCGGAGGAAGACGCCTTTCGGGCGGCGGCATTTCCTTTGCAGGGAGCAAAATGCTAAAATCGGAAGAAGAGTTTCAGACGATGCGGCAATGGGCTTACGCAAACATTCAGAATGCCGCCGCACAGATTGCGGAGGGGAACTATCCCATTGCTCCGTCGCCATATGCGGATCCGCCACCGTGCAGATACTGCAACATGAGACCGATCTGCGCAAATTGCGCAGATTCTTAAAAAGGCTTGACTTAAAGGCTTCCGCGTACTATAATGAAATTCATATAAAAATACAGGGAGGTTTTTTAATGAAGAAAGCCGATTTAGTAACAATCATATCAGACAAAACGGGCGTTACCAAAAAAGACAGCGCAGTAATGGTTGATCTCGTATTTTCTGAAATTACGAAAGCTTTGGCGGAAGGCGATAAAGTTTCCCTCGTCGGATTCGGAACGTTTTCTGTAAAGGACAGAGCCGGCAGAGTCGGAATTAATCCTGCGAAAAAAGGTGAGAAAGTTGTAATCCCTGCTACGAGAGTTCCTTCTTTCAAAGCGGGAAAAGCGCTGAAGGAAGCCGTTAAATAAAATTTGCTTTTGCTGTATCGATTGCTCTCAATTCCCGATTTGAGAGCAATTCTTTATAATATCGTCTTTATGCTCATTAATAGAACTTGGAGGAATGTTAATGGGAAAAAGATTTTTCGGTTTGTTCGGCCGGAAACGCCGGCAAATCGGGCAGAACAACGGTTTACCGAAGGCCATAGCTTTTGTCGACTATGAGCACTGGTTTATTTCGATGGAAAAACTGCATCATATGAAACCGAACATACAGGCTTGGTTTAATGATTTGAAAAAGAAATGCAATATAGTAGAGGTCATATTTTTCGGCGATTTTTCAAAATTCCGTGAGAAAGAGACGGAAACGAAACGGATCCGCACTTTTACGAATAAAATAATTGATACTTACAATCCCGACATGCATTATAAAAAAGATTATACGGATTTTATTATCCTTGATAATATTTATCAAAAGGCATTATCCTATCATGAGGCGGAATTGTTTATTATTTTTTCCGGCGACGGACATTTCAGCTCGGCCGCCGCATTTCTCAGAAATTTTTGCAATAAAAAGGTCGGTGTCTACGGCGTAAAGAATTGTATCAGCAGAAACTTAAAGAACAGCGCCGACTGGACCGTGGAAGTACCGCTTGAAAACGAGGAGAACCTGCCGGTTTACGATATGATTTTTACGTCGCTGAAGACGACAATGGAAAGAGGAAACAAACAGCCGACTTTCATGAAAACGGTGGAATGTGTATCGGGGAAGTATGATATATCCGCGACGAAAGTAAAAAGCTGCGTGGCTGATTTGATCAGCCAGGGATATATTATACAAACCAGGGAAACAACGAAACAGCGCGAACCGATCCGGGTGCTGCGTCCCGACTGGAAGAAAATCTCGGAGGACGGCATTTGGATGAATGCGTAAATATAAATATTGCATAAACGACGATAAGATAAAGGTGAAAACAAAAAAGCTTGACAGCAAATAAAACGGCATGGTATAATTCTAATGTTATGCGCGCCGGCAAGAACTGCGCTTGAACAGCAAAGGCGGCGCGGGCAAGTAAGACGGTCCTCTGCAATCTTCGTAAGAACGTCTTGTCGGAAGGAGTGAAGAAGAAATGGATATCATTAAAGCGGTAGAAGCAGATTATTTAAAAGAACAGACCGCCCCTCTGCTGATCGGAGACTACGTCAAGGTCCACTTTAAGGTTAAGGAAGGCACTCGGGAAAGAATTCAGATTTTCGAGGGCACGGTCATCGGCAAGCGCGGGACAGGCCTTTGCGAGACGTTTACAGTCAGAAGGATTTCTTACGGAGTAGGTGTCGAAAGAATTTTCCCGGTACATTCTCCGAAGATCGCAAAGATTGAAACGGTAAGACACGGTAAGGTCAGAAGAGCGAAGCTCTATTATCTGCGCGGAAGAGTCGGAAAAGCCGCCAAGATTACGGAAAAGCTCGACTAATAAAAAACAGTACGGAAAACGGCCTGCAGATTCAATTCGCTATTGAAGGGCAGGTCGTTTTATTATATAATTTTAAAGGTTTTTCCTCTCGGAGGACAAGGAGGCTGTTCTGATATGAAATACGGTTATGTTCGCTTGGGCGCCGCAGCGCCTTCTATAAAGGTTGCAAATTGTGCGTACAACGCGGATCGGATCATAGAAACCATCCAAAAGGCGGAAGCGGAGGAATGCGATCTGCTCGTATTTCCGGAGCTTTCTGTGACGGGCTATACCTGCGGGGATCTTTTCCTGCAGACGCGGCTTCTGGAAAGCGCAAGGCAGGAGACGCTCCGAATCGCAGAAAGCACAAAAGGCTTATCCTGCATAGCTGTAATCGGCCTTCCCGTTGCAGACGGCGCAAACCTGTATAATGCTGCCGCAGTTCTCTTTGACGGGAAAATATACGGAATCGTACCGAAACAGAATATCCCCAATTACGGAGAGTTTTATGAAATGCGCTATTTTACGCCGTATCGGGAAGACGGTCAGGACAGGCAGTTGTCTTTCGGAAGCGAACGGATTCCGTTCGGAAGCCTTATATTCGACTGTACCTGCGCTTTGGAGGGATTGCGGTTCGGCGTGGAAATCTGCGAGGATTTATGGGTGCGCAATCCGCCGTCCAGCAGGCTCGCAGAAGCGGGCGCGCTGATTTTATGCAATCTTTCTGCCAGCAATGAGATCATCGGAAAGCGTGAGTACAGAAAAACGCTTGCTGCCGCGCATTCGGGCAAAAATTTCTGCGCCTATGTGTACAGCGATGCGGGCGCGTATGAATCAACCTCGGACATGGTTTTTTCCGGTCACCGCTTTATTTACGAAAACGTCTCGCTTCTGGCGGAATCCGAATTGTTTGAAGATGAGGGGATTCTATTTGCCGATACCGATACAGAGCTGCTTTCCCGGGAACGGCGTACTGTAAGCACCTTTACGGAGCGCAGCGGCTGCGTACGAACCGTTGCGATTCCGCTGCGCCGAAGAAATCATCGGAAGCTGATGCGCAGATATGAAGAAACTCCGTTTGTACCACGCGACGATGACAGCCGGGAGGTCCGCTGCGCGGAAATTTTGAACATGCAGGCATACGCCCTCAGGAAACGCCTTCTTCATACAAACACCAAAACAGCGGTGATCGGTTTATCCGGCGGACTCGATTCCACGCTGGCCCTGCTTGCTACCGCGCGCGCCTTTGACATCGGCGGCTTTGACAGAAAAGGAATCCACTGTATTACAATGCCCTGCTTCGGCACCACGGACAGAACCTATCGCAATGCCTGCCGCCTGAGCAAAGAGCTTGGCGCGACGCTGAAAGAGATCGACATTAAGAGCTCCGTTCTCAGCCATTTTGCAGACATCGGACAGGATCCGGCTCTGCATGACGTAACCTATGAAAACGCACAGGCGAGGGAGCGGACGCAGGTTTTGATGGATTATGCAAACAAAACGGGCGGTCTTGTGGTTGGCACAGGCGATCTCTCCGAATTAGCGCTTGGCTGGGCCACTTACAACGGCGATCATATGTCCATGTACGCCGTTAACGCCTCCGTTCCGAAAACGCTGGTGCGTCATCTCGTGAAATTTTACGCGGACCGCTCTGAGGGCGGACTGAAAGCGGTTCTCCGGGATATTCTCGATACGCCGGTCAGCCCGGAACTGCTTCCTCCGGAAGGCGGAAAAATTTCTCAGAAAACAGAGGAACTCGTCGGCCCGTACGAGCTGCACGATTTCTTTCTGTATTATTTTCAAAGGTATGGATTTTCTCCCGATAAAATCTATTTTCTTGCACAGAACGCTTTCCGGGAGCGATATGAGAAGGCTGTGATCCTGAAGTGGCTGCGGATCTTCCTGCGCCGCTTTTTCAGCCAGCAATTTAAGCGTTCCTGTCTGCCGGACGGGCCGAAGGTCGGAACGATATCCCTTTCTCCCAGAGGCGATCTCAGAATGCCCTCCGATGCGGATTCTTCCGTATGGCTGGCGGATCTGCCCGAATATGACGGCTGACGGCCGCTTTGAAACGGGAAGAAGGGGAGAAGCCGCGGCCTCCGAGCGATATCTCCGCGACGGCTATGAAATTCTGGAACGGAATTGGCGGTGGCGAAGAACCGGAGAAATCGATCTGGTCGCTTATCATAGGGCCCGCGGAATTCTTGTGATCTGCGAGGTCAAAACGAGACGCGCGGAGCCGCTTGCCAGACCGTGCGAAGCCGTAAATTTTAAGAAACGCAGACGCCTCCGCACGCTTGCCCAAATTTATCTGCTTCAGAGCGGCTTCCAGAATACCGCCGACGTCCGTTTCGACGTTGCTGAAGCGATTTTGGAAGATGACGGGGAAATCACGCTGCATCTGATCGAAGACGCGTTTTGACACGCGTATGGAATTGAGATATAATAACTCGAATCAACTATTCAGGAGGATCATTATGAAGTACGGCGATATGAGCAGCAAAGAACTCGAAGTTGTTTTGGAAACGGAACAAAAAAGATATGAGGCATATAAAAGTAAAAATTTAAAGTACGATATGACGCGCGGAAAGCCGGCGGCGGCGCAGCTCGCTCTTTCCGATCCCATGATGTCAGACGACTGTCTCGGCGATTTTAAGACGTCCAGCGGCGTCGATTGCAGAAATTACGGAATCCTGGAGGGAATTCCGGAAATCAGAACGCTTTTTTCACAAATTTTTTCCGTTCCGCCAGAACAAGTCATAGCCGGAGGAAATTCGAGTCTGAATCTGATGTATGATCTGGTCTCCGCGTTCCTGCTGCTCGGAACCGGAAACGGCGCCGCGGCGTGGTCGAAGCAGGGCACGGTTAAGTTTCTCTGCCCCGTTCCGGGATACGACAGACACTTCGCAATTACCGAAAAGCTCGGAATCGAAATGATCAACATAAAGATGCTGCCGGATGGGCCCGATATGGACGCCATTGAAGCGCTTGTGAAAAATGACGCCAGTATAAAAGGGATGTGGTCGGTTCCGAAATACAGCAATCCTACGGGCATCGTTTATTCGGACGCCGTTGTGGAGCGCCTGGCGCGGATGGAATGCGCCGCGGACGATTTCCGTATTTTTTGGGACGACGCCTATACGGTACACATGCTTGAGGGGGAGCCGGCTAAGCAGCGCAGCCTGATCCAGGCCTGCGCGGAAGCCGGGAATCCGGATCGTGCGCTTGTATTTGCCTCTACTTCCAAAATAACGTATCCGGGCGCCGGCGTCGCCGCAGTTGCATCAAGCCCGCGCAACATCGAATGGCTGAAGGGGATTTATGCGATCCAGACGATCGGACCGAATAAGATCAACCAGCTGCGTCATGTGAAATTTTTGAAGGATTACGATCATCTCATTGCGCATATGAAAAAACATGCGGAAATCATGCGGCCGAAATTCAGAGCTGTAACCGAAATTTTGGAGGAAGAGCTTGGCGGTACCGGAATTCTGACCTGGAGCAAGCCGGAAGGCGGGTACTTTATCAGCGTGGATACCGCATGCCACTGTGCGGACCGCGTCGTTTCAATGGCAAAGGAATGCGGCGTACAGTTTACGGCTGCCGGCGCAACCTTTCCATACGGAAAAGATCCGGAGAATCAGAACATCCGAATCGCTCCCTCCATGCCCCCGATCGAGGACCTGCGCGAGGCGATCCGCGTTTTCTGCATCTGTGTAAAGATCTGCTCTGCGCAAAAATTGTTGGAAAAATAACGGCGAAAAGAGTATACTATACCCATTGAATGATAAAAGGGAGGAATCTTTTTGAGTATCGATATAAAAAATCTGGAGTATAAACGCGAATCTGCGTTGTATACCATGAGCGACGCACAGCAGGCCGCCTCTCATGAATTTTCAAAGGGATATATCCGCTTTTTGAATCATGCCAAAACCGAACGCGAAGCGGTTTCCGAAATGGTAAAGGAAGCGGAAAGCAAAGGCTTTTCCGATTTTCAGAAAATGATAGAGAAGGGCGGCGCTATAAAGCCCGGAACAAAGCTTTACTGGGTGAACCGCGGCAAAGCGCTGATCCTGGCTGTAGTCGGTAAAGACCATCCTGTCAAAGGCTGCAATATGGTCGGCGCTCATCTGGATTCTCCCAGACTGGACTTCCGCCCGAATCCTCTGTATGAGGATCACGGCTTTGCTTTGGCGAAGACGCATTATTACGGCGGGATCAAAAAATATCAGTGGGTTTCTCTGCCGCTTGCGATACACGGCGTAATTTCTAAAAAGGATGGCACCTTAATTCACGTCCGTCTCGGAGAGAGCGACGACGATACGAGCTTTGTGATTAACGATCTTCTGCCGCATCTGGCGAACGATCAGATGGAAAAGAAAGCCGGAGAAGCCGTCTCGGCTGAAAATCTGAATCTTACGGTCGGATCCGTTCCCTATATTCTTGAAAACGACGAGAAGGAGAGCCGTGTGAAATACAATATCCTGAAAATTTTACATGAAAAATACGGAATATCCGAACGGGATTTTAATTTTGCAGAGCTTGAGATCGTTCCGGCGCTCGACGCAAAATATATCGGCTTAGACAGAGGTCTGATCGGAGGCTACGGGCAGGATGACAGGGTGTGCGCTTATACAGCGTTCCGTGCGCTTCTTGATCTGGACGCAGTACCGCAGCGGACCGCTTCCTGCTATTTTTCTGACAAGGAAGAGATTGGAAGCGTGGGAAATACGGGCGCGCGTGCAAATTGGCTTGAAAACTTCTTTGTAGAGCTTTGCCATGCGGCTTCCGCCGAAGAAAGGAATCCGATCGAAGCGGGCGTCGCGGCCAGAAGAAGCATGACGGCTACGCGCTTCCTTTCCGCTGACGTCACGGCGGCCTTTGATCCGAATTTTCCCGAGGTATCCGAGCCGCTGAATACGGCGTATTGCGGTATGGGAATTGCATTTGAAAAATATACGGGGCATAGAGGGAAGAGCGGCGCAAGCGAGGCGAGCTGTGAATTTTTTGCGGAAATCGCTGCGGCGCTCGATGCGAAGAGCGTTCCATGGCAGCTCACAGAAATGGGAAAAATCGACAAGGGCGGCGGCGGTACGATCGCGCAGTTTATGGCGGATCTCGGCATGGACGTAATCGATTGCGGAACGCCTGTGCTTGGAATGCATTCGCCCTACGAGGTAACGTCGAAGGCCGACGTTTACTGGACCTATAGAGCATATCACGCTTTCTATGAAAAATAAAAAAAGGTTCCGTTCGGAGGACATGCGATATGGATAACTTAAGGCGCTTCATATTGGTTTTTACTGCCGTTATTTTTATAACGCTCTGCGTATGCGGAATTGTTTTGGCAGATTCCTATCAAAAAACTGCGAAAACGGAAGAACGTGAGCTCTCGGTTTCTGCGCCGACCTATGATCCGAACGGCACCGGGGAAGATGCTTCTCGGGCGCTGAAGGAAAACATTCTGTTTATCGTTGGGGATCAGGACGGAACGGAGACAGAGCTCATGGTGCTGGCTCATGTGGATTCCGAAAATTCGTCCCTTCATTTTCTATATATCCCGAAGGACCTGAAATACGCCCTGAACAGCGACCGCAGCGTAGGCAACATGGGAAATCTGCTGGCCAAAACGGGATCGGCTGCCTCTGCCGCGGATATTGTGGCGTCTTTTTTCGAAATAAGCGTAGATTATTATGTTCAGATGCCTTGTGATACTTTTGCGGAATTTATAAATGCCTTCGATCGGGATTCTACGGGCATCGATTATACCATTCCGGTAGATCTGAAGTATGTGTCCGGAAAATATCACATTGATCTGAAAAAGGATACGAAGAAACTGACGGGCTCCGAGGCGCTTCAGCTGATTCAGTTTTACCGTACGGAAAATAATGAGTATTCGGCAGAGCTTCTGGCGTATTATGACGGCAGCGATGTGAAACGGATTCAGGCGGCGCAAAGCTTTCTGAGCGCTTTTCTATCGCAGAAGGTTATTAAAACGGGAGACCAGGCGTACGCGCAGACGTTTACGGATATCGTTCTGCCGTTCCTTGAAAAATGCGAAACAAATCTGACGGAGACGCAGATTAGAAAAATCGGCGGGATTTTTTCCGCAATCAATGCAAACGCAGTCAAATATTACCGCTTCAACGGTACGGAGGAATATCTGGGGAAGTATTACCTTGTTTATGATGAAACGTGTACGGATCTGACCTCAAATGCGATTCTGGACGGGGCGACCATTCTCAGAGACAGTTTTTCGACAAACTGAATTTACGGTTCTTTTTCTCCGTCTTCTTTTTTATAATTTGCAAGAGGATTTTTGCTGACTGCGTCCTTCAAACGGGTGCTGTTGATATGCGTGTAGATTTCCGTCGTTGCGACGCTTTCGTGTCCAAGGATTTCCTGAAGAGAACGAATGTCTACGTCTCCCATTGTATACATGAGCGTTGCGGCGGTATGCCGCAGCTTGTGTGTGGAATACTTTGCAGGATCGAGCGCGGCGGCGCGAATATATTTCTTGACCGTATATTGGACGGTTTTCGGGCTGATTCTTTTCTTGCGCTTACTCAGGAAAAGCGGCTTTGTACCGCTTGGCTCTTCGTATTCCGGCCGTACGGCCAGATACCGTTCAATCGCGTCCCGGCACGCTTCGTTCAGGTAAATGGTTCGCTCCTTGGCACCTTTCCCAAGAACAGTTAGAGTATCTTCCCGAATATCGCTGACGTTGATGCCGACCAGCTCGGAAAGACGCATCCCGCAATTTAAGAACAGTGTAATCATACAGTAATCACGTTCCTTTTGATCGCCATCGACCGCATCCAAAAGCGCAATGCTTTCTTCCAGCTCCAGATATTTCGGGAGCTTTTTCGTTAGCTTCGGGGATTCCAGCTCGGCGGCCGGATTTTCCGGAATGAGATGCGCCTTGCTCCATGCATATTTGAAAAAGGAGCGAAGACATGCGACCTTACGCGCCCTCGTCGCGGGCTGATCCTTCCTTTCGTTATTCATATAATTTAAAAAAGAATAAAGATCGGAAAGACGGATTTTGGACAGATCCTCTACTGAAAAATCAGCAATGGGAATCTCAGAAAATGCCGCGCCCTGCGGAGCCGTTCCGTTCTTGACTTTCATGTAACGGAAAAATAAGAGCAGATCATAATAATATTCATTGACCGTATTTTTTGATTTCCCAAGGATTGACTCCAGATAAACCAAAAAGTCTTCACAATAATAGGGAAGAATTCCTGCATCAAAAGCCGCCAAGCCAATCTCCTCCAGCAGCGTAAAATTTTGTCTAATTATATCATTCCGTTCTTGTAAAATCAATGAAACTATTATATAATCAGGCATGATAAAAATTCATTCTGGAGGATTATTGCAATGTATAAAACCGATATCGTAAGAAAAACGGATCCGGAAATCGCCGACGCGATCGAACAGGAACTTGCCAGGCAGAGGAATAAGATCGAATTGATCGCTTCGGAAAATTTTGTCAGTGAAGCGGTCATGCAGGCGATGGGCAGCCCGCTGACAAACAAATACGCAGAAGGATATCCGGGAAAACGTTATTACGGCGGTTGCGAATACGTTGATATTGTAGAAAATCTTGCTATTGAGCGCGCCAAAAAGCTGTTTGGCGCCGAGCATGCGAACGTGCAGCCGCACTCCGGCGCACAGGCGAATATGGCCGTGTTTTTTGCAATGCTGAAGCCGGGAGACAAGATTCTGGGGATGAGTCTTGCGGATGGCGGCCATCTGACGCATGGCAGTCCCGTCAACATGTCGGGGAAATGGTTTCAGGTCATACCGTACAACGTCAGTGAAAAGGACATGCTGATCGATTATGAGGAAGTTCGGAGACTGGCGAAGGAGCATCAGCCGAAGATGATCATCGCCGGCGCAAGCGCATATCCCAGAATCATTGATTTTAAGAAATTCCGGGAGATCGCGGATGAGGTCGGCGCGTATCTTATGGTTGATATGGCGCATATCGCAGGACTTGTCGCGGCAGGACTTCATCCCAGCCCAGTGCCTTATGCACATTTTACGACGACAACGACGCATAAGACGCTGCGCGGTCCGCGCGGCGGAATGATCCTCTGTTCCGCGGAATATGCAAAGCAAATTGATAAAGCTGTGTTCCCGGGAATCCAGGGAGGCCCGCTGATGCATGTGATTGCGGCCAAGGCCGTCAGCTTCCGCGAAGCGCTCTCCGATGAATTTAAAAGCTATCAGAAGCAGATTGTGCTGAACGCTGCGGCGCTTGCAAACGGTCTGATGCAGCGCGGCATCAATCTCGTCAGCGGCGGAACCGACAATCATCTGATGCTTGTCGATCTGAGAAACCTGCAGATTACCGGAAAAGAAGCGCAGCATAATCTGGATGAGGTTAATATCACTTGCAATAAAAACGGAATTCCGTATGATCCGCAAAGCCCGTTTATCACAAGCGGCATCCGGCTCGGAACGGCGGCCGTAACCGCAAGAGGCATGGATGAAGCCGCAATGGACGAAATCGCGGAGTTGATTTCGCTCACCTTAAAGGACTTCGAGCAAAACCGTGCGAAAGTAACCGCCGGCGTTGCGGACCTGGTAAAACGCTTTCCTCTTTACGAGTAAGAACTATGAAAGAGCCGCTGGCTTACAGAATGAGCCCGAGATGTCTGGAAGAGTATGAAGGACAGGAACATATTTTGGCAGAGGGAAAATTGCTTTATCGTATGATTAAAGCGGACAGACTTTCCTCTGTCATTTTTTTCGGTCCCCCGGGAACGGGGAAAACGTCTCTGGCAAGAATCATTGCCAACGTTACGAAGGTTCCTTTCGTCAAAATCAACGCCGTTTCTTCCGGAACCGCGGAGCTCAAAAAAATCGTGTCGGATACGCAGAACCTGCTTCTTAATCCGTCCGGAAGGACGCTTTTATTTATCGACGAAATTCATCGTTTTAATAAAGCGCAGCAGGACGCGTTGCTGCCGTATGTTGAGGATGGGACGCTTATCCTGATTGGCGCAACGACGGAAAATCCTTTCTTCGAAGTGAATCAGGCCATTATTTCGCGCTCCACCGTTTTCCAGCTATACCCTCTGAATACACAAAACATAAAAAATATCATATTACGCGCAATTCGGGATCCGGAACGAGGCTACGGGGAACTCGATCTTAAGATCACCGAGGAAGCGCTTGCTTTTCTTGCCGAGGCCTCAGGAGGCGACGCCCGCATCGCGCTGAATGCGCTTGAGCTTGCCGTGCTTACCTCCGGGACTGCAGATACGGATCGGCTCGAAATCACTTTGGACACGATTTCCGAATGTGTGCAGAAAAAGGCGATTCGCTTCGATAAAACGGGGGAGTCGCACTACGACAATATCAGCGCCTTCATCAAATCGATGCGGGGAAGCGACCCGGACGCCGCCGTGTTTTATCTTGCCCGCGCACTTGAGGGCGGTGAGGACATCAACTTTTTGGCGCGCAGAATTGTCATCTGCGCATCAGAAGATGTGGGCACTGCAAATCCGACGGCCCTGCTCGTAGCGCAGGCCGCGGCTTCTGCCGTACGTATGATCGGTATGCCGGAGGCGCGGATTTTACTTTCTCAGGCGGCAATTACCGTAGCGACGAGTCCGAAATCAAACGCAGCGTATTCGGCCATCAACGCGGCGGCGGAGGACGTCCGAACCAAAAATACGGGCGAAGTCCCGTTCCATTTGAGAAATGCCGTTACGCAGGGAATGGGTGCGCTCGGCTACGGAAAAGGATACAAATACGCTCATGAATATCCCGGAAACGTCGTCAAGCAACAGTTCCTCCCGGATGAGATGGTCGGAACAACATATTATAAACCGTACGGAAACGGATACGAGAAAAAAATACTGGATTATATGGAATGGAAGAAACAGCAGGAAAATAAAAATGAAAAGGAATGAACTGTTTCAGGAAAGGAGTAGCGCCATGAAAAAATTTTCTGTTGTACTTATTTTATCCCTTTGCGTCTTTTTTGCCGGCTGCCGGTCGGAGGAAGCTCCGCAGACAGAGAATACCGCCGCGCCGGGAGGAGAATCGTCCGCCTCGGCGATTCGTCTGGACGGATCCGCCATATCGGCGGAAAGCGGGGTGACGGTAGACGGAACCACCGCGACCGTTACGGCATCCGGAACGTACGAAGTAACGGGAACGCTGGAAAACGGACAGATTATCGTGGATACGGCCGGCACGGTGGATTTGATTCTCAATAATGCAAGCATCCACTGTGAGACTTCCTCGCCGATCCAAATCAAAAATGCAGACCACATTTATGTTACGCTGGCGGAGGGTTCCTCCAACGAGCTGTCGGACGGAACGGCATATGAGCTTGTTCCGCCGGAAACGGAACCGGATGCGACGCTTTTCTCTAAATCGGATCTGACGATCAGAGGAGAAGGCACTCTTACGGTCACAGCGAATTACAGAGACGGGATTACCAGCAAGGATTCGCTTGTGATCGAGAGCGGGAATCTCTTTGTCACTGCCGTAAACCATGCTATCAAAGGAAAGGACTTTCTCTGCGTGGAAAACGGTACGATCACCGTTGATGCGGGCGTGGATGGCATGAAGGCTACGAACGATTCCGCTTCCTCATTGGGGTATGTGGAGATTAAAGGAGGCACCCTTGCGATTACCGCGCAGGACGAGGGAATTTCGGCTATTACGGACGTGACGATCAGCGGCGGTACGATTCGGATTGATACAGCCAATAACGGAATCAAAACGAACGGCGCGATCCGCGTTTCGAGCGGAACGCTGGAAATCCAGACGGAAGACAAGGGACTCATCTGCGCAGAGCAGAGCATCGCAGACGAGGCGGAGGTAAGCGTGAACGGAGAAAAAATCACGAGTACGTGAGATTGTATTTTCAAGGGAAGCGTGATATACTGAAACGCGCTGTTGCAGCGGCAGACAGCGCGTTTTCCGTTCCGGAAAACGACCATATTACAGGAGGAAGAACGATGTCGAACATTTACGAAACGCTGGTGGAACGCGGGATCATTGCGCAGTGTACGAATGAGGAGAAGGTGAAGGAAATCCTCGATCACGAGCAGGTCCCTTTCTATGTGGGGTTCGATCCGACGGCCGACAGCCTGCATATCGGTCATTTTGTGCAGATTATGGTAATGGCGCATATGCAGCGCGCCGGACATACGCCGATTGCACTCGTAGGGGGAGCCACCGGAAAGATAGGAGATCCCTCCGGCAAAACGGATATGCGAAAAATGCTCACGGAAGAAGCCCTGGCCAAGAACGTTGCCGGCCTTCAGGCGCAGCTTTCCCGCTTTATTGATTTTACCGACGGCAAGGCGATTCTGGTAAACAACGCGGATTGGCTTTTGAATCTCAATTATCTCGATTTTCTGCGGGAAGTCGGCGTGCATTTTTCCGTCAACAGGATGCTGTCGGCAGAATGCTTTAAACAGCGCCTGGAGCGCGGCCTGAATTTCATCGAATTCAACTATATGCTGATGCAGAGCTATGATTTTTACCGGCTTTATAAGGATTACGGGTGTATGCTGGAGTTCGGCGGAGACGACCAGTGGTCCAATATCATCGGCGGGGTAGAGCTTGTCAGAAGAAAAGAAGGAAAGGAAGTATACGGCGTGACGTTTTCCCTTTTGACAACGAGTGACGGCGTCAAAATGGGAAAGACTGTCAAAGGCGCCGTGTGGCTGGACAAGGATAAAACGCCGCCGTACGAGCTGTATCAGTATCTCAGAAACGTAGCGGATGCCGACGTCATCAAGTGCCTGAAGCTGCTGACCTTTGTGCCGATCGAGGAGATCCGGGAAATGGAGCAGTGGAAGGACGGACGGATTAACGAGGCAAAAGTCCGGCTTGCTTACGAAGTGACCAAAATTGTACACGGCCAGAAAGAAGCCGATCAGGCCAAAGAGGTTTCAGAGTCTTTATTTGGAGGCGCGGGCGCTTCCGAAAACATGGCGACGACAAGCGTGCCCGATTCGGCGCTGACGGACGGAGCCGTTTCCGTAATCGACCTGATGCTTCTCGCAAAGCTGATTCCCTCTAAGGGCGAGGGACGGAGACTGATCCAGCAGGGCGGTGTCCTTGTAAACGATGAAAAGGTCGATTCTATCGATCGGAAAGTCACTGCAGAGGACCTTGCTTCCGGACTGATTCTGCGGAAGGGCAAGAAGGTATTTCATCGTTTTATAAAATAATCGCATTAAATAAAAAAGAATTGACAAAATACAGGAATCGTTTATACTGTAAAAGACCCATGAGGGAGTAGTTGGCATGCATCGCGCATGGTTCAAGTTCAACACACAGCCCCCGGAGCGGTATAGGAAGGGCTTGGCTTGGATGAAATAACCAGACTCATGTATATATTCAAACATATATACATGAGTTTTTTTATTAATCATACGGAAAGGACTTCATGCGATGAAACATTATTTAAACAAAGCGGAAGACGTACTGAAGGCGCTAAAGGCCGGAGCGGACGGGCTTACCTCCGAGGAAGCTCTGAAACGCCAGGAGGGGTACGGAAAAAACAAGCTGGAGGAAGCAAAAAAAACTTCTATCATTAAGCGCTTTCTGCTGCAGCTGGCAGATCCGATGATCCTGATTCTGATTGCCGCCGCCGTGATCTCGGCCGTTACGGCAACGATCGACGGCGGGGAAGGATATGCGGACGTCATAATTATTCTGGTCGTCGTATTGATCAATGCAATACTCGGCGTCGTTCAGGAGAGCAAGGCGGAGGCTGCAATCGAAGCGCTGCAAAAGATGTCCGCAGCGACAAGCAAGGTCCTGCGCGACGGACGGATTTCCGTCGTGAAAAGCGAAGACCTGGTTCCCGGAGACGTCGTGATCCTGGAGGCGGGCGACGCGGTGCCGGCAGACGGCAGAATTTTGGAATCCGCCAGTCTGAAAATCGAGGAGGCGGCGCTCACGGGAGAAAGCGTTCCGGTCAACAAATATTCCGATCCATTGAATTCCGGGGAAGACGGAAAAGAAATTCCTCTGGGCGACAGGAAAAACATGATGTACATGGGAAGCACCGTGGTATACGGCAGAGGAAAAGCTGTTGTCACGGAGATCGGAATGAAAACAGAAATGGGAAAAATCGCAAATGCCCTTACGCTTGCAGAAGAGGGAAAAACGCCTCTGCAGATCAAGCTGGCGCAGCTCAGCAAAACGCTGACCTGGATCGTTCTGGGCATCTGCGTGTTCATCTTTGCGTTTAACATTATTAAAGCGGGCGATTTCCATTTTGAACCGATTCTGGATTCCTTTATGGTAGCTGTCAGCCTTGCCGTAGCGGCCATCCCTGAGGGACTGGCGACCGTTGTTACGATCGTGCTCTCTATCGGCGTCACGAAGATGTCGAAGCGGAATGCCATTATCCGGAAGCTGACCGCGGTCGAAACGCTGGGCTGCGCGCAGATCATATGCAGCGATAAAACGGGAACGCTCACACAGAATAAAATGACCGTAGTAGATCATTTTGGGGACGACGAGCAGCTTCTGGGCAGGGCAATGGCGCTGTGCAGCGATGCGGAGCTGGATCCCGAGAAGAATGAAGCGACCGGAGAGCCTACGGAATGTGCCCTCGTAAATTATGCAAACGCCATCGGTCTGTCAAAAAACGCTTTAAAAGCAGAGTATCCGCGCGTTTCGGAGCTTCCGTTCGACAGCATGCGCAAAATGATGACAACGTTTCATGAACGGGACGGAAAAATTATTCAGTATACAAAAGGCGCGCCGGACGAGATTTTAAAACGCTGCACGCGTTACATTGAAAATGGCGAAATCCGGGAAATGACGGAAGAGTATAAAAATAAAATTTTAGCGGCAAACAAAGAAATGGCGGACAAAGCCCTCCGCGTCCTGAGCGCCGCGATGCGTGAGTATGATACATTGCCGGAAGAGCCGTCCTCCGAGACTGCGGAAAACGATTTGATTTTCATCGGGCTGACCGGAATGATCGATCCGATCCGTCCGGAGGTAAAGGCTGCGATCGAGGAATGTAAGAGCGCCGGAATCCGCGCCGTTATGATTACGGGTGACCACCGCGATACGGCGATTGCGATTGCAAAAGAGCTCGGAATTATCCAGGATGAGTCTCAGGCCATCACAGGTGCGGAGCTGAATGAAATGAGCGACGAAGAATTGGACCGCCGGATTGCAGAGTTCGGTGTGTATGCAAGGGTTCAGCCTGAACATAAAGTCCGTATCGTTAACGCATGGCGGAAAAACGGTTGTATCACCGCCATGACGGGCGACGGCGTCAACGACGCGCCAAGCATCAAAAATGCGGATATCGGAATCGGCATGGGAATTACGGGCACGGACGTTACGAAAAACGTTGCCGATATGGTGCTTGCAGACGATAATTTTGCAACAATTGTCGGCGCGGTAGGCGAGGGAAGAAGGATCTACGACAATATCCGCAAGGCGATCCAGTTCCTGCTCGGCTCCAATATGAGCGAAGTATTGAGCGTATTCTTTTCCAGCATCTTTGGGTTCGTTATTTTGAAACCGGTTCATCTTCTGTGGATTAACCTGATTACGGACTGCTTCCCGGCGCTGGCCCTCGGAATTGAAAAAGGGGAGGCCGATCTCATGAAGCGCAAGCCGCGAAATCCGAAGGACGGTATCTTCGCGGGAGGACTTGGAATCGACGTCGTCTATCAGGGAGTTCTCGTTTCCGCACTGACCGTCCTGGCGTTCCTGATCGGAAATTATTTCGAGCATGGCGTATGGAGCTTATTTAATGCGGACAGCGGTCACGGCATCACGATGGCGTTCCTGACAATGAGCATGGCGGAAATCTTCCATAGCTTTAACATGCGGAGCCAGCGGGGCAGTATCTTTAAGCTGAAAACACAAAACGGTATCCTTTGGGGGGCAGGCGCGCTGAGTCTGATTCTGACGACGCTTGTCATCGAAGTTCCGTTCCTTGCAGATGCTTTTGACTTTGTAGCAATCGGTTTAAAAGAATACGTAATCGCGCTGGGACTTGCGTTTGCAGTGATTCCCATTGTGGAAATTGTGAAGCTGATCCAGCGCAGTCTCGCAAAGAAAAAATAAAAATTACAAATCAAGCCCGGGAGGAAAAGGTCAGAGCCTCCCGGGCCTTTTAGCGTCTTTTTCTTCAGCGGATCGGTTCCTGCAGAGGAAGCCCGTCTTTATAGTGAATAATATACGGGAAACCGCAATCCTTTATGATTTCCAGGTAGTACGAAAAGTTTTCCGCAATTCTGTCCGCGCCGTGGGCGTCGGATCCGATGGTGACAAGCTTTCCGCCAAGCTCCTTATAACGCAGCAGCAGCATGCGGTCCAGCGGCTGCCTCCGGTAAGTGGACGTATTGATTTCAAAGGAAATATCTTTTGATATAATAAACCGAAAGATTTCGTCGACAAGCTCTGCGTGATCCCTGTAATAGAAACGGGAATCCGGAAAATTGGCGTATCTGACAATGTAGTCAAGATGCCCCAGCGTTGAAAAATCATGATACAGCCTGAGATTTCCAAGCAGCTCTTCTAAATATTCGTCATACGCTTCTTTCTTTGATACGCCTTCTTTAAAGTAAGTGCCGTAATACGGATCCCGGCGCTTGATCAGATGCGTTGAGCCGATTTTATAGTCAAAGTGAAGTCCGGCGATTCGCTGCTTTGTAGCCTCGATAACATGCGGCTGAAGACCGATTTCTACGGCGGTCAGAATCTCAAGCCTAGAAGCGTATTTGTCCCTGAACGCTTCGACCGTACGGAAATATTCCTGAAAGTCATATTGAAATTCCTCTTCATGATCTATGTAATCGATATCCAGATGATCCGTAAAAGCAATTCCGGTCAATCCGAGCTCTATTGCGCGCAAAATTCCTTTTTCCATTTCCAGCTCACTGTCCGTTGAAAAAGTCGAATGAACGTGCATGTCATAATACATAGCGTTTTCCAGCTCCGATCGTTATATGCTAAAATATGATTTTGAAAAGCGGGGAATATCCGGCCTTCAAAATCAGTAATTGAACAAAATACAAATTTTGTTCAATTAGAACGGTATAAAAATCAAACCGGAACCAATCGGCCCGATCTTATGTATTATATTGTATTCATAGGAAAATGTAAAGCAGCGCAAGGATCATAAGATCGTAATCATTCAGCTTACTTTTATCGGCTCCATTTTTTTTCAGCTGAAACCGTTCCATAATCAGAAGCGCGATCAGTGCGATCAAAATAAAATCCTCGGACAGCAGACTGTCAAGGAATCGATCCACGTCCAGGTCCGCAAGCTTTTTAAACGGTAAAGAAAAAAATCCGCTGCCTGCAGCATCTTTTTTTGCCGCAGGCGCATCGGATTTCTGGCCGCAGAGCTCTTCAGGAGCGCACTGTTTTTTTTCTGATGATGGACAGGCTGTTGGCGAAAAAACAATCACATTTTCAGCAGCGGGTTTGGAACCTGAAAACCGCATATTCCGATTTGTTTTTATATTGCGCCGAGAATGTGAGTTACGTTTCATATGTCTTTTAAGTCCTTGGCCAGCTCTGCAAATGTTAGAAATTTAACGCAGTGATTTACTTTATCACGGCGTTTTTCATTTAGAAAGGGTTCGACCGCGTAAAGAAGCTTGATTTTTTTATCGTTTTCTTTATTTTTTTTGGCTTCCTTGTAGCGTTTCAGTATTTTGAGAATTTTTGTCATATCAATGTCTTCCGGAAAGCCTCCTTGATTGGTATGACCAATTTCAGAGCACTCACTTTGCGGTTTTTCCATATTTTCCCCCGAGCACGCCTCCTCAGACGCCGCCGCGTCCTGCGTTTTTTCGGAAGATGACGTTAAAAAGGCAGAGACAATTTCACCGATATTGTCAGGTATATCGGAAATACCAAACATACTTCCGATTTCCTTGATTTTATCATTTAATTCATTGTCCATGACTCATCACGTCATTTTTTAGACAGCTCATTGATTTTTTTCATAATCAGATCAGCGTCCTTCCCTGCCAGCTTTTTTATTTTTTCCATGTCGGCAGGCGTCAGCTTTTTCTTGATTTCTTCCACGTCCAGCTTCATTTCTTTGATTTTTTCAGCATCCAGTTCGTCGATTTTTTTGCGCAGCTCTTCCCTGTTTACTTTTTCCAGCTGTTTCGATAACTCTTCTACAGGCGTGTTTTTCAGCTTTTCCACTCCCTGCTCGATCTTCCCTGCTGTAATTTTGTTTTCGATTTTGTCAAATAGGTTGGCCATAATGCATTACTCCAATACAAAAGATTGATCTATAAAATAGTATGCCGAATGGTGGAAAATAGTGCATAAATTTTCTTATTTTAAAGAAGAATAGAAAAGCATACAGAATCATCGGAAAGGTGCGGGGATACAAGGTGTCGTATTTTATGTATTTTGTGTTGTACAGCTTCGTAGGATTTATATTGGAGACGCTGTATACGCTTGTAACAAGAGGGATTCTGATTTCGAAAAAGTGCTTTTTGATCAATTTGCTGTGTCCCGTTTACGGATTGGGGGCGATCGCAATAGTATCCTGTACCAGACCTATTAAGCAGTATAAAATCTTAACCTTCGTAATGGGAGGCCTTGCAGCGACCGTCGTGGAATACGTTCTGCATTTTATCTATCAGGAAATACTCGGCGTCTCGATCTGGAATTACAGCAATCTCCCGTATAATATCAACGGGCGCGTCTGCCTGATGTTTACCGTATTTTGGAGTATTCTGTCCATGGGACTTGTATATTTCATTCACCCGTTTGTGGAAAAAAGAATGACAACCATGCCCAAAACGCTGTTCGCGGTTCTGCTTTTGTTTGTGGGCATGGATGCCATGATCAGCACGCTGTTGTATAAAAAATTCGGGAATAAGCAGGCGGTCAGCCTGACGTGGCTGATTTCAAATTATCGTAATAAGCTTGGCTGAACGCCGCAATTTCATCCGCCATTTTAGTGTTGAACGCCAGCACGGGCGCCGAGAATACAGGATCTGTCATTTGCAGTGCTGCAGCCGCGTGATCGACGCCGAAATCGGATTCTGTCAGGCCGTAGCCGGCCGGATCGCTGTTTGCCTGCGGCAAAGGAACCACATTGTATTGGTATCCGCTGCCGTCAGGATACCGATGAACCCAGGTCGGCGTGTAGTCTATGGATTTTACATAGACGTCTCCTGTACTGTACTTCCGGATCGTCAGCGTCACCATCAGACCGTTTTCCGTATACGGCCGGATGTCATAATCCAGATCGGAAAAAGACAGGCGATTTTGATTGGAAATATAATTTCCGAGCGAATAAAAACAAATCGTAGAATGTGAAGGATCGCTTTGCGAGGTCAGGATTTCCATCGGCTCGATCACATGCGGATGGGAGCCGATGATCACGTCGACTCCGAGCTCACAGAGCTGCTGTGCAACGGTTTTCTGCCCGTCGATCGGATCCAGCTTATATTCGTCTCCCCAGTGAATGTACAGGATAATCAGCTCCGCTCCGTTGGCCTTCAGATCTGCAATTCGTTCCGAAACCTCTGCATATAGAGCTTCTTCTTTGCCTCTTACATATATATCCATCAGCTCTTCACAGCCGTCATTGATTGTGATGCCGTTAATCGTATTATATTGCCCGTTGGGCTGCGTAATGGTATCGGTATAGTTCAGGAGTCCCAGTTTAATTCCTTTTATGTCTTTCACCATATATGATTTTTCTGAAACATCCGTTTTTGCTCCGATATATTCGAAGCCATACTCCTGAAAATGTCCAAGCGTAGCCAGAAATCCCTGCTTTTTGAAATCATAGCAGTGATTATTGGCAAATAAAAGCATATCGAAGCCCGCGTCCTTAATGCTGTCTAGGACGGAGAGCGGAGAGTTGAAATTCGGAAAAGCCGAATATTTGTCCTGATTGGACAGTGTCGTTTCAAAATTCACGACTGCATAGTCCGCCGCAGATATGATATTTTTGACATACTTGAAATTCTGACTGAAATCATACGTCCCCGTATCGCTGTTATAAGCGGAATTGAGCTGCGTCATATGATACATAATGTCGCCTGCGCTCAGAAGGGTAATATCCGTATAGGTAAGCTCCTGTGCCTCTGTATCCGGCGTGCCGGGCGCAGGTGTGCTGATCGTATAGGAACCCGTTCTGGAAGGATTCTGCGCACCTTCTCCGGAACATGCAGCCAGAAAAGAAAAACTGACTACGAGCGTCAGAAGCAGCAGAGAAATCCGCAGCTTAACGGAATGTTTGCATTTCATGAATGATCACCTTCTCCATTTCTTTCGTATTAACAAGTGTTGTGTTGTCCGTGTAAATATCTGCCGTTCGATACCCCTTTTGGACCGCCGCGTAAACTGCCGTTTCGACACAGCGCGCCGCCAGCTCTTCTTTTAAGGAATACCGGAGCAGCATAGCGGCAGAAAGAATCGTTCCAATGGGATTTGCTTTGCCAGTACCGGCGATATCCGGTGCAGAACCATGGATCGGTTCATAGATTCCTCTGTCATTTTCGTCCAGCGAGGCAGAAGGAAGCATGCCGATCGACCCTGTAAGTACAGCCGCCTCGTCCGAAAGGATATCCCCGAATAAATTTGAGGTCACGATACAATCGAAATCAAACGGCCTGCGGATCAGCTGCATAGCCGCGTTATCCACATATAAAGCAGAGACCTCAACATCCGGATAATCCTCTGCCAGCTGAAAAAAGAGCTTCCGCCAAAGACGAGAGGATTCCAGGACATTTGCCTTGTCCACCAGACAGAGCTTCCCGCGGCGTCCGCGCGCAGCGGTGAAAGCCTTGCGCACGATCCGTTCGATCTGCACGGTGTCGTACTGCTCAGTATCGAATGCATGTGTTTCCGTCGTACCGCGTTTTCCAAAGTAGATTCCGCCCAAAAGCTCCCGGATAATCAAAAGATCGATTCCCTGCTCTAAAAGGCTGTTCTTCAGCGGACTTGCATCCTGAAGAGCCGGATATAATTTTACCGGACGCAGATTCGCGAACGCATTCATTTCGCTTCGCAGACGCAGCAATGCTGCTTCCGGCCGCAGCGCGGGATCGCTTTGATCCCAGGCCGGGCCTCCGACGGCGCCGAGCAGGACCGCATCAGCGCTTCTACAGGCAGCGAGCACGCCCTCCTGAACCGGCACGCCGTGCCGATCAAGGGAAATACCGCCAAAATCACAGGTAGAAAAGCTCAGCTCTATATGAAAAAGCTCGGCGGCAGTTTTCAGCACGTTTACGGCGCTTTGCGTAATTTCGGGACCGATGCCGTCGCCGGGCAATACGGTTACATGGAACATAAAAGGCCTCCCTTTTCAATAATATTCCTGATAAATTCTGGAAACGGGCGTGCCTGAAAGCTTTTTCCGGAGGTGTGATCCGTAATTTCTCCTGTAGCAAGGTCTACGGAAACAGAATCTCCCGCCTCCAGAGCCTCTGCCGCTTCCGGACACTCCAGAATCGGAAGTCCGATATTGATGGCATTCCGATAGAAAATCCTTGCAAAGGATTTGGCTATGACAGCTTGGATTCCGGACTCCTTCAGGACGGCCGGCGCATGCTCCCTGGAAGAGCCGCAGCCGAAATTACAGCCTGCCACAATAATATCTCCTTCGGAAACGGTTCCTGCAAATCCGGGATCGAGATCCTCCATACAATGAGATGCAAGCTCCCGCATATCCGTAATATTCAGATAGCGCGCAGGGATAATTACATCGGTATCCACATTGTCCGAATACTTAAAAACCTTACCCGTTTTCCCTTTCAAGAAAGATTCCTCCTTCGATCGCACATTTTGCAGCCGTATAAGGGCTTGCCAGATAAACCTCGGATGTCTTCGCACCCATTCTTCCTACAAAATTCCGGTTCGTCGTTGAGACTGCGCGCTCTCCTGAGGCAAGCACGCCCATATGGCCGCCCAGGCAGGGACCGCACGTGGGCGTCGAAAATACGGCTCCCGCTTCTGCAAAAAGATCGGCAATGCCTTCCTGAATGCATTTGCGGAAAATTTTCTGCGTACCGGGAATGACAATACATCTGACTCCGGGATGAATCTGCCCGCCTCTGATGACATCAGCGGCAATCCGGAGGTCGCTCAGTCTTCCGTTCGTGCAGGAACCAATTACGACTTGATCGATTGGAATAAATTCCGCATTCTGTCCCGCGTCTGCGCCGGCAATTTTTCGGATATTGGAAGGAAGATGCGGACAAGCGGCCACCGGAACGATTTCATCCAGATTGATTTCCATGGTCCGCGTATATCCGGCATCCTCGTCGGCCTCATACAGGCGGTACGGAGGCTGCACGCCGGCCTCCTTTAAATAAGCCTCCGTGATGTCGTCTACAGGAAAGAACGCATTTTTGGCTCCCGCTTCGACCGCCATGTTTGCGATCGTAAAACGGTCGTCCATCTGCAGGGAGCGGAGCCCGTCTCCCGTAAATTCCATTGATTGGTACAGGGCGCCCTCAACGCCGATTTTTCCGATGATCGTCAGGATCAAATCCTTTCCGGAGGCAGGCTTGCGGAGTCTGCCCGTCAGCCGAAAGCGGATCGCATCCGGGACACGCAGCCAGGTTTTCCCGGTATGAATCGCATAGGCGAGGTCCGTGCTGCCCATTCCAGTGGCAAACGCTCCGAGCGCGCCATATGTACAGGTATGCGAATCCGCGCCGATAATTACGTCGCCCGGCTTCACAAAACCGGCCTCCGGCAGCAGGCAGTGTTCAATTCCCATTCTTCCAACGTCAAAAAAATTAACGATACCATGTGCGGCCGCATACGTCCGCAGCTGTTTTACGTTTTCCGCTGCCCGAATATCCTTGTTCGGCGTAAAATGATCGGCTACGAACACGATCTTTTCCGGGAATTTAACGGAGGCATCTCCATGCTTTTCCAGCTCATTGATCGCTACCGGCGCCGTAACGTCGTTTCCCATGGCGATGTCTACGGGCAGCAGAATCAGCTCGCCGGGTTCGATCCGCTTTAGACCGGCCTTTGCCGCGAGGATTTTTTGCGTTGCCGTCATTGACATTCCCGACACTTCCTTTCGTAAAACATGTTGTTAATGGCGTTGATATAAGCCTGGATACTCGCTTCAATAATATTGACATCGACGCCGTATCCTTTATAAATTTCGTTTTCATATGAGATGCGTACGCCTACCGCGCCCTGCGCGTCTGTTCCTCCCGTTACTGCCTCTATGGAATAATCGTTCAGCGCGAGCTCGAGACCGGATGCGCGGTTGATCGCGTTAAAGGCCGCCTCGATTGGGCCGGATCCAGAGGCATACCCCTGAATCGTCTCCGTTTCATTCCGAATCAGACTGATATTGCAGGTGCTGCTGAGCACGTTGCTGGAATTCAGTACGTATTTATCCAGCTTGTATACTTTTGGAATCTCCACGACGGAATTTTTCACAAGCGCTTCGATATCCTTGTCGTTTACTACTTTCTTTGCGTCGGCAAGCTCCTTGAATTTTTCGAAAATACCGTCCAGCGCGCTGGGCGTTACGGTATATCCAAGCTGCCGCAGCTTTTCCTCCAAAGCATGACGTCCGGAATGTTTTCCGAGAATCATCCGATTTTCCGTAAGGCCGACGGATTCCGGCGTCATAATTTCGTAGGTTTTCCGATTGCGCAGCATTCCGTGCTGATGAATGCCGGCTTCATGCGCAAACGCGTTTTCTCCTGTAATCGCTTTGTTCGGCTGAACCTTGACGCCGGTAAACATCACGAGCAGCTTGCTGGAGTTGATGATCTGCGTCGTGTCGATCCTGGTATCTGCCCTGTAAAAATCGTTTCTTGTTTTCAAATTCATGACGATTTCTTCCAGAGCCGCATTTCCCGCGCGCTCTCCGATTCCGTTAAGCGCGCATTCCGCCTGCCCTGCCCCGGCCTGGATCGCAGCCAGGGTATTTGAAACAGCCAGTCCCAAATCGTTGTGGCAATGCACGGAGAGGAGCGTATCGCGAAGATCAACATGCTCCTGCAGATAAGTAATGATTTTTTTCATTTCTTCCGGCTCGGCATATCCGACGGTGTCCGGAACATTGATCACGGAAGCGCCCGCGTCAATTGCGATCTGAAAGACCTCGGCCAGAAAAGGAAGCTCGCTTCGTGTGGCGTCCTCCGCGGAAAATTCCACTGCTCCGCATAAGCTGCGCGCATAGGAAACCGATGCGCGGACCTGCTCTTTTACTTCCTCCTTTGTCATATTCAATTTGTATTTCATATGAAGCTCGGATGTTGCCAGAAAAACATGCAGAAGCGGATCTGCGGCGCATTTTACCGCATTCCAGGCATATTCGATATCCTGCCGCCTCGCTCTGGCAAGAGAGGCTACGGACGCATTTTTTATTTCCGATGCAATGGTTTTCACGCTCGTAAAATCGCCGGGAGATACGATGGCAAAGCCCGCTTCAATGACATCCACGTTCAGACGCTCCAGCTGCTTTGCCATAGCGACTTTTTCCTGAATGCTCATGCTGAAGCCCGGAGCCTGCTCCCCGTCGCGGAGCGTTGAATCAAATATTCTGATTTTTCTCATAAAGCGGCCTCCTTGCAGCAGCTGCAAAATAGCATGACTGCAAGTACTATTGTATATGAAGTTATTAATTTTTGCAATTTTAAATGCTTTGTTTATTGACATTTCTTAATAATTGTTTTAATATAATACTATCATGTTATATGCACGTCGGTATGCAGCAAGTCTACCTGTGTTTTGGCGTGGGAAATATGTTAAGGAGGATATGTAATGAAAAAGAAGATTTTTGCTACAGTGACCGCACTTTTCCTATTAGTGTCGGTATTTGCGTCTGTACCGGCTGTGATGGCGGACGACACAGGAACGACAGGAGGCCTTGACTTTTATTCCATTACCATACATTACAACCAGGAAATTCTGGTCAATTATCATGAGACGACGATCAAGGTCAAGAATGAAAGCGGCAGAACGGTATCAAAAGACGTAAAATATTTCTATAATACGGAAGCAGAGACAGAAGAAGAGAAATATATTACGGATAAAGATGTCGCCATGTTGTCCGATAAGCTTGTCATTCCCGCGGGCACCAGAACGGCAGGAAATTTTTATCAGCTTAAGACATCCGACGGAACTGTTACGAATGGGCTGCATTATTCTAAATTTCCATATAAAAACGCTTTTATTACACATATCATAGATAACTCCGTCATTCGCACGCAGGCAAAAGTCAACTTATTCGGCATTACGGCTCCCTATGACGATGCTCCGTACGAGCATCAGAATCCCAATTTGCAATACGCGGAAGACGGATATGCGCTTGCTACGGAAACGGACAGCAATGGCAATCAGCTGAAAATCGACGTAAACGGTTATTTGGTGGATACGACGGATTCGATCTGGAGAACCGCCAATAATGAAAGAATCGAGCTTTATACACAGATTCCTGTAATCCGCAAGACCGGAGAGATCAGAGCGAATAAACCTGTAACGGAAGTCGTTGAAAGCGATGAGTGGGAATGGGTTCCGTACGAGGACAGATTCGACGAAAACGGCAAAATCAGAAATTTACTGGATCTGAGTTATAAATATATGATTACGGAGGAAGAGTATGACGCCTTCCTTGCCGATGACTCGCAGACGGTATTGAACTTGTACCGTGCCGAAAGCGACGAGGCCTATACTGATGCCCCGTCAAAGGCTAAAACAGTTTCTTACGTTAAAACCGTTCGCGTTAATCCGGAAATCAACAGCGAGACCTATTTCAATACGGACCGCGTATTTACCGCGGAGGATATGGTAAAAGATGCACAAGGAAACGTCGCTTTCGGAACGCCGAGAATTGGAACTCCCGTGCTGAACGTATCGGTGAAGGACATCACGATCGAAATCGACGCGCTGGGAACGCAGCTCTACGACGATGTGGCCAGCGATCCGCAGCAGAACAATATAATTACGCTTTCTATTAATGATTGCGAATTGAACGCAAATTATTATAAGAAATGGTATGAGGAAGGGTTATATACAGATGCGGAATACAAAACAAGAGCGACCTTTGTGGTTGGCTCTGCAAAGAGTGTCACGACGCGAACGGAGATTAGCACGACGAAGGGCGATTATAAAGACGCCGCCGAATATGGATATTCCTCCACGGTGAAAAGCGTCAGTGTCGGCGCGACAGAAGAAACCCTGAGTATGCTTCCGAGCAGTGCCCATCTTTATCTCAACTTCCATATTTCCGAGCAGCAGCCTGCTGCAGCATACGACGAGGCATATCAGGATAAATTCCTTTCTCTGGACAGCTCCGATCAGAGCACGCTCCTGACCGAGTCAATGACTCTTCTGACAGACAATGATAAACCGAGTCCGAAGCCGAGCGCGGTCAGCAGCACTTCCGGCCTGTCAACCGGGGCGATCATTGCGATTGCTGCAGCGGCGGTTGTAGTTGTTGTCGTAATTATTGTAATCGCCGTAGTCGCCGGCAAAAAGAAAAAGAGCGGCGGCGATGCGAATAAAAATGAATCTGAAAACCAAAAATAATAAAAATACACAGAAACGTTATTGACAAAATTACCCGCATCGTTTAAACTATGCGGGTAATTATTTATTTATAGCTGAAAGGATATGGTTTTTTTCATGAGCGACGATGGAAGTATCCCCTTACAGATTCTGTCAGCGGCGGATACGACAGGAGGCGGCAGTCTGGCCTTACAGATTTTTTTAATTATTTTTCTTACATTTTTAAATGCATTTTTTGCATCATCTGAAATTGCACTTCTTTCCGTAAACGATACTAAACTAAAAAAAGAAGCAGAAAACGGAGATAAAAAGGCCGCGCTTCTTTTAAAAATCGTTGAAAATCCGAGCAGATTTTTATCTACTATTCAGGTTGGCGTTACTTTTTCCGGCTTTTTGAACAGTGCGGTTGCGTCCAGCTCCTTTGCGGACATAATTACAAATGCCCTGGCCTCTTCGTGGCAGTTTGCCGCGGAGCACAGAAGCCTGATCAGTACGATCAGTATCGTAGTCATTACGATTCTTCTTTCCTTCCTGACATTGGTTTTCGGCGAACTGGTTCCGAAAAGATATGCAATGAAATACAGTGAAAGAGTTGCAAGACTCGCCATCGGCCCTCTGCGCGGCACGGGCTTTATCTTTGCCCCTTTCATAAAGCTTGTCACCTGGTCGGTAAACGGCGTGCTTCGCATGATCGGAATTAATCCGAATGATGACGGAGAAAACGTTACTGAGGAGGAGATCCTTCTCATGGTGAATGAGGGACAGGAAAAAGGCGTAATCGGCGACGACGAAAGCGAAATGATTAATAACATCTTTGAGTTCGGCGATAAAACGGCAATGGATGTCATGACGCACAGAACGGAAATCGTTGCAATCAGTATCAACGATACGTTTGAGCATGTCATTGATATGGCGGCCAAGGAGCGCTATTCTAGGTTCCCCGTCTATGATGGCAGTGTTGACAATATCATTGGAATTATTCATATTAAAGATCTATTAAAGGTGAATCAGGACACGTTTAATTTGAACGCAATCATGCGTGCTCCTGCTTTCATCCCGGAATCTCAAAAAATCGACGATGTGTTTAACGTGCTGAAGGACAATAAAACACATATGACGATTGTGGTAGACGAATATGGCGGAACCTCTGGAATCGTAACGATGGAAGACATCCTTGAAGAGCTCGTAGGAAATATCCGTGATGAGTACGACGGGGCTGAGGAAATCGAAAACACAATCCAGAAGGTTGAAGAGGATACTTATGTCGTAGACGGATTGATGGAAATTGATGATATCAACGATGAGCTGGAGCTAGACATTCCCTCTGAAGATTATGATACCATCAGCGGACTGGTGATTGCGCTGCTTGGAAGCATTCCCGAAGAAGGAGAGCATCCGGAAGTTGATTATAAAAATTATACTTTTACCGTACTCGCCAGCAACGAGAAGATCATCAAAACCGTAAAGATTAAGGTTGGAGAAATAATCGAACCGGAGGATGTGAAAAAATCCACAGTGGAAAGCGAATCAAAGGGCAGCAAGTCATCTCGGGAGAGCCGGGATTCACAGAACCTTGATCGAAACGATAACTCCCAGAAGAAGTAAATAGTAAAGATAACTGAATATTTTACATGACGGGCCTTTGGACCCGTCATATTTTTTTATCAGAGGCAGGGCCGGAATACAGCCGATGATAGAAATATTTTGGATCAACTCATTTCTGATCTCTGCGGAGTCTGAGATTTTCCACATAAAAATGCTAACGATTGCAATCACCACGCAGTAGCTTGTGACATAATACGCAAGCTCAACGAACTTTTTATTTCGGCAGATCTGGATGATGTACAGGATAATCAGCGCATGCGGAGCAAATTCCAAACCGATTACAAAGGAAATGACCACGGTGAAAACAATGCAGAAAATACGGCCGTATTTATTCGTGATTCTTTCATACAATATAACAGAGCCCAAGCAAAAAAATCCAGTCAGAGCAGCGCTGTAAAACAGCTGCGCATCCCAGATGTTCTCAGCGGAAACACATACATATCTGTGAGGCAGTGCCGTAAGGACTGCAAGAAGCAGCACCCGAAGCAAATATTTATTGACGCTGCGTGTGTGGCGATATCCTTCCGATATGATAAAGGCGAACAGCGGAACGCAGAGAAAGCCCAGCAGCTGAAAAATAAAAACAAGAACAGAGTTTGTAATAAGACCGGAAATCGACAATGTAAATAATGTCAGCGACGCAAATGCGATCAGCTTCAGATGGAACAAGCTTACTTTCATAAAAACCTACGGTCCTTTCAATTAATAGTGGCTTTATAGACAAACGGCTCGGAAAGGCAGATGATACCGCAGACCAAAATATAAATTCCAAGAGATGTAAATAAGGAGAGATAATCGGAGAGCGGATCAATTATAAAATAAGCAAAAAAGAGGATATTAAAAAATCCGCAGCACAAAATTCTCCACCATTTCAGAAACTCAAGCGCGCGAAGCTGTATGGAGGCGGCGATCTGCGTTGTTCCAGAAAACAAGGCCCACATGGAAAAAATCAAATTGATCGAGTCGGAAAGCTCCTTATCAAAAGTGTAAAGGAGCAAGATCCCAAAAATAATCATAAAAAAGCCCTGAGCCAGCGTCCAGCCTGGACGGAAATACCACTTTCTGTTAAACGCAAACGCCAAAATAAACAGGCAGCCGATCGCAATCAGCGCAAGGCACATCGTACGCATCGTCGCTGCGTAATCTTTAAAAGGAAAAGCAATCAGAAAGATACCGAGAAAAAGCAGAGCAAAACCAGAAATATATAGAAACAGATTGGAATTTTTATAGCGCTTCACGCCTTGTTTCCCTCCTCCAGCTTTTTCCTTGCTCTGTATGCATCACGGCACATTTCTTCGAGTCCCCGGACTGCACTCCATCCAAAAAGCGCTTTGGCCTTCGCAGGATCGGCATAGCACGCATCAATATCCCCTGCTCTTCTTGCGCAGATTTTGTATGGAATGTGAATCCCGTTGACCGTTTCAAATGTATGAATTAATTCAAAAACCGAATATCCTCTGCCGGTTCCAAGATTTACGGCTTCCACCGAAGAATGCCTCATAACATAATCTAATGCTCTGACGTGTCCATATGCCAGATCGACAACATGAATATAATCGCGTACCCCCGTACCATCCTTCGTCTGATAATCGTCACCGTAAACCGTGATAAATTCCGTCTTTCCGAAAGCGACGTCCAAGATCCTGGGAACGATATTATTTGGAATTCCCTTTGGATCTTCACAGAGCAGACCGCTTTCATGGGCACCGACCGGATTAAAGTAGCGCAGCAAAGCGATAGACCAGCTTTGATCCGATACCCAGAGATCTCTGAGAATTTCTTCTATCATCAGCTTTGTTCTGCCATACGGGTTCGTAACGCCAAGCGGAAAATCCTCCCGAATCGGAAGCGTCTCCGGCTTCCCGTAGACGGTAGCTGAGGAGCTGAAAATCATGCGCTTTACGCCGTGCTGCCTCATTTTTTCAAGAAGACAAAGCGTACCGTAAACATTGTTGTGGTAATACGAAAGCGGCCTCTCTACAGATTCCCCCACCGCTTTATATCCCGCAAAATGAATCACGCAGTCAATTTGATTTTCCCTGAATATTTTTTCCAGCAATTCCGGCTGCGTCATATCAGCGCGGTAAAAAACAAAGCTTTTCCCGGTGATATGCTCGATCGCCTCTACGACGGTCTCTTTTGAATTGTAAAAATTATCAAAGGCTATGACGTGATGTCCCTCATTCAGAAGAGAGACGATCGTGTGGCTCCCGATAAAACCCGTTCCGCCGGTTACTAGTATATTCATGGATAAAACCTCCAAAAAACAATTTGCTTTTGTATTATATTATATTTTGCAGCAAAAGTCATTCCTTTTTATTCGTTCCGCTTCCTGCCGCATAGCCTGTGGAAAACGCGATGGTTAAGTTAAATCCTCCCGTGTATCCATCTACGTCCAGGACTTCCCCTGCAAAAAAAAGGCCCCGGCAGAGCTTGGATTCCATCGTTTTTGGATCCACCTCCCGGACGCAGACGCCGCCGGCCGTTACAATTGCGTTCTTGACATCGTCGATCGCGTCGATACGCACGGGGAACTGCTTCATCAGTCTTACAACGGTCATCCGTTCTTCCCTGCTGAGCTGGTTCACCGGCTTTGTGGGAGAAATTCCAGTCCGCGCAATCAATACGGGAATCATTTTTTTGGGAAGCAGCTTGTCCAAGGCGTTGGAAAACAGCTTGCGGCTGGATTCCAAGAAATCACGCTGGATTCGTTCGTAAAGCTTTTTCTCATCGAGCGCCGGCTTCAGATCGATGTGAAGGACCGTTTCGGAATCCGGCTTATAATATGCGGATGCGCTCAATATAACGGGCCCGGATACGCCGCTTCCGGTAAACAGTAATTCTCCAAAATCCTGATAAACGATTCTGCCGTTTTCCAGCAGTGAAATGGAAATATTTCTTAAAGAGAGACCTTTGAGCGCATTCATAAAAGGCTCGCCGGAAAGAAGCGCCGCAAGAGACGCATGCGGCGATATGATTGTATGTCCTGCCTGCTCCGCAAAAAGATAGCCGTCTCCCGTGCTTCCAGTAAGCGGATAGGAAAGTCCTCCTGTCGCAACCACGACAAAGGGAGCCGACAAGCGGCTCTCATTGCTCCCGCAGCGGAACAAAACACCGCGCACCGTATGTTCCTCGATCCATACGGAGAGAACGCGCGTATTTGTAAAAATGTCAATGTGATGCTTTCTTGCGCAGGCAATCAACGCCCCCGCGACATCCCCTGCCCTTTGCGTTTCCGGGAAAACGCGTCCGCCGCGTTCCGTAACGGTCTTTAAGCCCTGCTCTTGAAAAAAAGAAATAATGTCGGTATTAGAAAACTTTTTCAGCGCAGAAAATAAAAATTTGGGATTGTGCGGAATTCCTGCCATCAGCGAATCAAAATCGCAGTCGTTCGTCAGATTGCAGCGTCCTTTGCCGGTAATACGCAGCTTTTTGCACAAAACTCCGTTTCGTTCAAGCACCGCGACTCTATTTCCGGCGGCGGCCGATTGTATGGCGGCCATAAGTCCGGCCGGGCCGCCGCCGATCACGATGCAATCATAGTCAAACTTGGCTTTCATGTCCGATCGTTATACGGGATGAATTTTTGCTTCAAAATCCGCCTCCGATGCGTCCAGCCCGTATTTTGCGGCCTGACGCTTTCGGAAAAAGGCCAGCGCCTGCTGTGGGAACAGCGCGTATGTGAGCACGTCTTCCTCCTGCTCGATATATTGCGTGATCTCCTGCCGGATTTTGTCAAGCTCCGGCGCAAGCAGGTCTGCCGGGCGGCAGGTAATGGGTTCTTCTCCCTTCAGGATCAGATTCTTGATTTCTTCGCTGATGGGAGCCGGCGTCGCGCCGTACTCGCCTTTTACAATGCCTTTTGTCTCTTTCGTGACCATTTTATATCGCTCGCCGGAGAGCACGTTCAATACGGCCTGAGAGCCTACGATTTGACTGGAAGGAGTGACCAGAGGAGGATACCCAAGGTCTGCGCGAACGCGCGGTACTTCCTTTAGAACTTCGTCGTACCGGTCCATGGCATTGGCCTGCTTCAGCTGGGAAACGAGGTTCGACAGCATTCCGCCGGGGACCTGATAAATCAGAGCATTAATGTCTACGCCGAGCATTTTCGGATCAAGCTGCCCGGACTGGATATACTCTTCGCGAATCGGCCGGAAATAATCCGCAATTTCGCTGAGCGCTTTCAAATCGAGGCCGGTATCATATTCTGTGCCTGCAAGCGCTGCGACGATCGGTTCGGTGGGCGGCTGAGAGGTTCCCATAGCAAACGGTGAAATCGCGCAGTCAATAATATCGACGCCTGCCTCAATCGCTTTCAGATATGTCATGGATCCGCAGCCGCTCGTATAATGCGTATGAAGCTCGATCGGAACAGAAACGTTTTCTTTTAAAGCTTTTACGAGCCGGTAGGCCTCATAGGGCAGCAGCAGCCCGGCCATGTCTTTGATGCAGATGGAGGACGCTCCCATTTCCTCAAGACGTTTGGCATCGCGTACGAAAATATCCTGATTGTGATACGGACTGATCGTATAGCAGATACAGCCCTGCGCATGTCCGCCCTCTTTGAGGCAGGCCTTCATTGCGCGCTCTATATTTCTGGGATCGTTGAGCGCGTCGAAAATACGGATGATGTCCATTCCGTTGGCGATCGCTTTTTGCACAAAATAATCAACGACGTCATCCGCGTAATGCTTATAGCCGAGAATATTCTGTCCGCGCAAAAGCATTTGAAGCGGGGTTTTTTTGGCCTTTGCTTTGATCTTTCTGAGGCGGTCCCACGGATCTTCATTCAAAAAGCGCAGCGATGCGTCGAATGTCGCTCCGCCCCATGCCTCCAGCGCGTGATAACCGATGCGGTCCAGGCTCTCTACAATCGGAAGCATTTGCTCCGTAGTCATTCTGGTTGCAATCAGCGATTGATGCGCGTCCCTCAAAACGGTCTCTGTAATTTTAACCATCGGTCTTCCAATCCTTTCTCAGTTATACGTAATCAGTATGTCGCCCGTGGAGACCGAGGCGCCCTGCGATACGTTGACAGATGCAATCGTGCAGTCCGCCGGCGAGGTAATATCGTTTTCCATTTTCATCGCTTCCAATACAAGGAAAACGTCACCCTTTTTCACAGCGTCGCCCGCTTTGACGTTAATTTTGACAATCGTGCCCGGCATCGGCGCGGTTACGGTATTCGCTCCTGCAGAGGGAGCAGAAGGCGCCGCCGCGGGTGCGGGAGGTACGGGAGCAGGCTCTTTTGCAGCGGCGGCCGGCGAAGCCGGAACCGGCTGGATCGGGGCAGAAGCGGCAGCACTTCCAACCTCTTCTACTTCCACTTCGTAAGAAACTCCGTTTACTTTGATGTTATATTTTTTCATGATCTGATTGCCGTCCTTTCCTTTTAGTGAAATAAATACAACGCGCTGATAATGCGCGCTCTGGTTTCGGCCGGAGAAATAATATCGTCTACAAATCCCTTGGAAGCAGCGTAGACGGGCGTTGCATAGTCTTTCCGGTATTTTTCGATTGCCTCTTTTCTGGCCTGGACCGGATCGCTGGCGGTCTTGATTTCCTCGTTATAAATAAGAAGCGCGCCTGCCTCCGGAGTCATTACGGAAATATCCGCGCCGCTCCAGGCATATACAAGATCCGCACCCGTTTGCTTGGCGTTCATAGAAAGGTATGCGCTTCCGTATGCCTTCCCCGTGATGATATTGATTTTGGGCATCTCGCTGTTTGAAAAAGAGGTGGTCAGCAGCGCGGCCGCCGACGGTAACGCCTTCTCCTCCTCTTCCGGCGAGACGGCGAAACCGCACGTATTTGTAAGCGTCACCACAGGAATCGAAAATTTATCACAAAATGCAAGAAGACCGGAGATCTTCAGACACGCCGCCTGATCCAGTACACCGTCTCTTACGGAAGGCTGATTTGCGACGATACATACGGAGCAATCTCCGATTTTTGCAAATCCCGTGACGGCATTCGGCGCATATTCTGCAGAAAGCTCCGTCCAGGTCCCTTCGTCTGCGATCTGTTCGATCAGCCGCTTCACGTCATACGGCTCGAACGTACCGAAGCCCTCCGCGCTGATCCGTCTTGCGTAATCGTCTCCGGCTTCTGCGGCGGGAGCTTCGCAATCGGAATTATCCGGAAGATAACCGATCAGCGCTCGCAGCTTCTGAAAACAGTCGTTTAAATCCGTTCCCGTCATGGAAAGCATTCCGGCCTGCGCCGCGCAGGAAGCGGAGCCGATCTTTTTGCAATCGGCTTGGGACGCAGCCTGCAGGGCATCTTGTCCGGAAAAAGAAAAATAAGCGCCGTCCTGCGGCATAATCACAAAATCGGCCATCGATGCGATCAGCGCCGCGGCACCGGTGCATTTGCCGGCAACGAGCGCAAACACGGGGATGATGCCGAGCGCATTCGACAGGGCCTTCATAATTCGCCCGTATCCGTCCAGCACGTCAAGCCCTTCCCCGATCCTTGCCCCTGCCGAATCGATCAAAAACACAAAGGGGACGCCGGCCTTGACGGCCATATCGATGCACGCCGCGATTTTATGCGCATGCGCCGTTCCCACGGAGCCCTTCAATACGGATTCATCCTGGAATGCAGCAAAAACCGCTCTTCCGGCGACGGAACCGTAGCCCGTCGTCACGCCGTCTCCGGCAGGGCTTTCCGGATCTGCGGAAGGCGATAAAATATACGAGTTTGTCTGCACAAATGTATCTGCGTCGAAAAAACCGTTTAATATATCGTTGTTCATACTTTACCTCCAATCGGCAAAATATCTGCCTTATACAGTATACCTTTCTTAAAGCTTCAAGTCAAATAAAAGCGTTTTAACTTCATTGAAATTTTTGGCTTTTTTTATCCTGTAGTCCTCCGGGAACAGCGAGCCGTAGCGGCTCGAAAAATATCGGCTGTCAAGGAAGAGCACGAAGCCGCGGTCTTCTGTCGTTCGAATAACCCTGCCTGCGGCCTGAATCACTTTATTGATGCCGGGATATACGTACGCGTTTGCAAAACCGCTTCCTTCTTCTCTTTCTTCATGCCATTTCATAATCAATTCCCGTTCCGCGCATACCATCGGCAATCCTACGCCTACGATCATGGCGCCGGAAAGCCGGGAACCCGGTAGATCGATTCCTTCCGAAAATGCTCCGCCGAGTACGCACATCCCAATATGAATTTTCTGCGGATTTTCCGCAAACCCCTCCAGAAATGCTTCCCGGTCGGATGGACTGCCGCTTCTGGGCTGTACGGAAACGTATGCGGACAAAAAGTCTTCCTCTAAAAGCGACGCCACGTCGGCGAGATACTGGTAGGAGCTGAAGAACACCATGAAATTTCCTCTGCCGCAGCATGCGGAATCAGCGTATTCTTTGATCAGCATAATATATTTTGCAACCTTTTCGTAATATGCGGCGCGCTTTGCATATGTGGTCTGGACGTCTGCCGCAAAAATTGCAAGGCGATTTTCCGGCGGAAAGGGAGACGGAATTTTGATAAAAAGATCTTCTTCTCTTCGCGCGCCAAGCGCCTGGGTATAAAAAGCGAACGGCAACAATGTGGCGGAAAAAAATACGGAAGCGAGCGCATTCCCTGTACACGCCTGAATCAGATCCGCGGGATTGGCGCAAAACAGCGTATAAGAAAGATCGCGATCCTTCCTGTCAAAAAAGGCATAATAGTTGCCGTCAAAACGTTTTGCAGTATCACAAAAAAATTTCGTTTCGAAATAAAGCGCAAGGATCGGAGTGCGAAGCTCCTCCGGAACCTCATTCTCTTTCAGAAGCTCATACGCAGATTCCGTATAATCGGCACAGCGCTTGATCAGCTCGGGATCGGCTGCTTCCGAGCATTCTGGGAGCTGCTCCAGCTCTTTTTCTTTTGCAAGAAAAAAAGAGTTCAGCGCTGAGGCCCGCTTTCTGAGCGTTTTAACGGTTTTCCTCTCTGAGCTTTTTAAAAGACGCATCAATTCGAGAAACGGCTTTTTCTGAATTCGCGCGGTATACATTTCTCTGGCTCGATCGGGAAGGTTATGCGCTTCGTCGATCAGATAAACGTACGGCTCTTTTTTGCCGGAATTCTGCAACTCTCCGAAATAACGTTGCAGGCGCGCCGTTGGGTCAAATAAATAATTATAGTCTCCAATGATGAGATCACACCAGAGGGAAAGATCCAGCTGCAATTCGAACGGACAGACTTCATGCTGCTCAGAAAGCGCACAGATTTCTTCCTTTGTAAATTGACGCCGGGAAAGAAGGGCGCTGTAAAGACAGGCGTTGATCCGATCGTAATGCCCGCGTGCGCGCGAACACGTATCGGGATTACAATCCGGCGTTTCCATCGGACAGATTTTTTCCTTAGAGGTCAGCGAGATCGTGAGCAGCTCTGGAAGCTGATCCCCGAGCAGAGCTGAGGCCGCCGCCGGTGGTCCGGCCCCGGCATTGGTAGCCGTCAAATAAAATATTTTTTTGATTTCTGCGCCGGATTCCGCAGTACACATTGCTTTCAGCACCGGGAATAGCACAGAAATCGTTTTTCCAATTCCGGTCGGAGCATTGACATAGATGTTTGAACCGGTATTTTTCGTTATTGTTTTATAAACCGATACCGCAAGCTCCCGCTGGCCGCGCCGATAGGAAGGAAAAGGAAACTTTAAAGCACAGAGCTCCTGCTGAAGCAAATTGTGCCGATTTGCTTCCCAAGAAATCCATTTTATATATTCGTCAACAAGTCCGTTAAAATATTGAAGAAGCTCCGACTCCGTAAAATTTGTTCGGAATTCTGTCCGGCTTTTCTCAGTGACATGATAATAAAGAATATGGATGCAGATCTCTTCGCTGCGATATTCCGGCAGCATTTCAAGTATGGCGGCATAGCATACCGCTTGAGCGGTATGGAGCGGCTCCGGACCGTTTTCCTCACGAAAATGGGAATCGACCGTCTTGATTTCATCGACATGAAGCACGCCGTCTTTTTGGTAAAACCCGTCGCAGCGGCCTTCTACCTCCAATCGGACGCCGTTTGCTTCTTTCGAAAAGCGGAGGCCTTTTTCTGCCGTATATCCTTCGATTTCCGTTTTAAACAGGCCTTGCAGCTTTCTGTGCAGATCTGCGCCTAAAAGTGCCCGCTCCGGCGAGAAGAATGCATCTCCTGGAACGATATCGCCGTGGCGAAGCAGAAATTCCACCATTTCTCTGACGTTAACGGTGTATTTTACGCTTTCTTTTTCCATCATAGCAGAAATTCCCGGAAAACGTCGTTTGCATAGTCCAAGCCGCGGGTGGTAAGCCTTGCTCCATCCTTGATCGTAATCAGGTCTTTTTTCTCGAGCCGTTCCAGCTGCTGGGAGAATCGGTCAAAGTAACTGCAGCCGAAGCGTTCCGCAAACGCTTCCGGAGAAGGACCTTTCAGCTTTCGGAAGCCGAGCATCATAAATTCGTTCATCTGCTCTTCGCGGGAGATGCGTTCCGTAGATCCTGCGTACAGCCCCATACAATAGTCCTTCAGAATTTCCGTATTCGATTCCCGGATATAATCCCCGTTGGGATTTTCCCGATTCTCGGGATAATAGGAGGCTGCTCCGAGCCCCATGCCGAGATATGGAAGGCATTCCCAGTATTTTAGATTATGCCTGCTTTTATATGTTTTCCTTGCATAGTTTGAAATTTCATACTGATAGATTTTTTGCGTATTCAGAAATTTCCGGATACTGTAATACATCTGCCGCTCCAGCCCGCTGTCGATCTCCCTGGCACGGTCCTGCTTGAAAAGCCTGGACAGCGGCGTATTATCTTCAATGATAATGCTGTATGCGGAAACATGCTTTGCGCCCCACGCGCAAACACGCTCCAAATCTTCCTGCAGTTCCTCAAACGTTTCTCCCGGTTCTGCTCCGATTTGAGGGATTCCAAAGATCAGGTCGCAGCTGATGTCTCTGAAGCCCGTTTCCTTTGCCATACGAACCGTTTCTTCGCAGTCAGCGCTGTTATGTATCCTGCCGAGCGCCCGAAGCAGCCGATCCTGAGTGCTTTGCACTCCGATGCTGACGCGGTTTACGCCCGCCTGCCGGTAAATTTCGAAATGGTCCCACGTTGCGGTTCCCGGATTGATCTCAACGGTGATTTCTGCATAATCGCGAACAGGTTTAACGGCTCTGACACATTTGATCAATTCATAAATAATCAGAGGATCAACGCAGCTCGGCGTTCCTCCCCCGATATAGATACTGTCGACACAGCCGTCGATCCGTTCGCTTTTGATGAACCACTCGTCACGGAGCGCTCCAAAATATTTTTCTTTTTCTTCCGCCGGAACCATGAAGGACGGAAACGAGAGAAAATCGCAGTAAATGCATTTTTTTACGCAAAAAGGAATATGAAAATACAGTCCGTAATCCATATGCGGATTCAATGCGCTCAGCCGTCCAGCTTCAGGACGCTCAGGAAAGCCTCCTGCGGTACTTCCACGCTGCCGAACTGACGCATTTTCTTTTTTCCCTCCTTTTGCTTTTCGAGCAGTTTCTTTTTTCTCGAAATATCGCCGCCGTAGCATTTTGCAAGAACATCCTTACGGTACGCTTTTATCGTTTCGCGGGCGATGATTTTTCCGCCGATGCAGGCCTGAATCGGGACCTCGAATTGATGACGCGGAATGGTTTCCTTCAGCTTTTCGGCAATTTTTCTTCCCCGTGCGTACGCTTTATCGGCATGTACAATAAGAGAAAGCGCGTCTACGATTTCGCCGTTCAGATAAATGTCCATTTTCACGAGATTCGATTTCTGATACCCCTGGATTTCATAATCCAAAGAGGCATATCCTCGCGTCCTGGACTTCAGCGCGTCGAAGAAATCGTATATGACTTCATTCAGGGGAAGCTCATAAGTCATAAGTACGCGGGTATTTTCAATATAATCCATATTCAGGAAGGTTCCCCTGCGTTCTGTTGCAAGCTCCATGACGTTGCCTACGTATTCCGTGGGCGTCATAATGGAAGCCTTCACAATGGGCTCCTCGATGTATTCGATCTCGCTTGGATTCGGCATATTGGTGGGATTGTCAAGCAGCAGCGTTTCGCCGTTTGTCTTGTGGATGCGGTAAATGACGCTTGGCGTCGTAGAGATCAGCTCAAGATGATATTCGCGGGAAAGGCGTTCCTGTATAATTTCCAGGTGCAGAAGGCCCAGAAAGCCGCAGCGAAATCCGAAGCCGAGCGCCTTAGAGCTTTCCGGCTCAAAGATCAGGGAGGCGTCGTTAAGCTGCAGTTTTCCCAGTGCGTCTCTTAAATCCTCATAATCCGCGCCGTCAATGGGATAAACACCGCAGAACACCATCGGCTGGACCTTTTTGTAGCCAGGGAGCGCTTCCTGCGCGGGATTTGCGGCAAGCGTGACGGTATCTCCGACGGTAGCGTCCGTAATATTTTTAATGGCGGCGGCAATGTAGCCGACCTCTCCGGCCTCCAAAGCTTCTGACTGCTGCAGCACGCCGGGCTTGAACCAGCCCGTTTCCGTTACGATATATTCTTTTCCGGAGGCCATTAAACGGATCGCATCGCCTTTTTGAAGTCGGCCGTCGAAAACGCGCACATAAATGATAACGCCTTTGTAAGGATCGTAATAAGAATCGAAGATCAGGGCTCGGAGCGGCGCGGCTCTGTCGCCAGACGGCGGCGGAATCTGTTTTACGATTGCTTCCAGAACCGCTTCGATGCCGATCCCCGCCTTTGCGGAGATCAGCGGCGCATCCTCTGCCGGGAGTCCGATTACATCTTCAATTTCCTTTTTGACGACTTCCGGCTGAGCGGCCGGCAAATCGATCTTATTAATGACGGGAATGACTTCCAGATTGTGATCGATCGCCTGATAAACGTTTGCAAGCGTCTGGGCCTCGACGCCCTGGGCGGCGTCAACCACGAGTACCGCGCCCTCGCAGGCGGAAAGTGTGCGGGAAACCTCATAATTGAAATCGACATGGCCGGGAGTATCAATCAGGTTGAAAATATAAAGCTCGCCGTCCTCCGCTTTATAATTAAGGCGGACGGACTGCGCTTTAATAGTGATTCCGCGCTCCCGCTCAAGCTCCATATTATCCAGAACCTGAGCTTCCATTTCTCTTTGCGTGAGGACGCCTGTCAATTCAAGGATTCTGTCTGCCAAGGTAGATTTTCCATGGTCGATATGTGCAATAATACAAAAATTTCGGATCTTATCGATGTCGCTCATGTCGTTCTCCTCATTGTTATCCGTATATGTCGCAGAGCACTTCCCCGAATAATTGGGCGGAAGCTTCTGCTTCCGAGGTCAGGTTTCCGTCGAATCCGATTTCTACCAGAAGAGAATTTTCAACAAATCCCTGATTATAGGGATTTCGTCTGAGATCGATCTGGCGGACGATCCCCGGAACTTTTTCCTCCAGCTTTTCCATGATCAGCATGCACAGCTTGAAGTTATCCTCCCAATACGGATTTGCAGAATCGGAGCGATCCCCCGTCACCGGATCCCAGTCCAATCCGATTACAAAGGAAAACTGTGCGTAATTTACACCGTCCTTCTGCACGGTAGGGCCATATTTTTTGCCGTCCAGGGTGGCGGAATTTCGATGGAGATCAATCTGCAGCTTGACATTTTTATGTTCTGCATAAATTTCGTTTAGACGCTGCGCGGCGTTGTCGTATGCGATGCTGGACTGAAGCCCTTCTTTAAAAACCGTTTTGTCATGGAGCACGCTGATGCCGGAACCGGATACGATTGTATTCTGCAAAATATTTCCTGCGGCAACGACATTATTTTCCTCTCCCTCCGAAGTATAGTGATCCAGATCGCTTTGCTCCGCGGCCGTTGCACAGTAGCCCTCGGTTGCATGTACATGATAAATCAGAATTTCACTGGCATCCATCGGCTCGATCACAAGCGGTTTCTCCAAAATGTTCACTAAGTCAAGCCTTTCCGTGACATAGTCGTTCGCAATCTTAAAGTTACCAAGTGTAAAGGTACTTTTGGATTCTTCAATGACCGTCGAGGTGGCCGTATTGTTTACAATGCCGCTCATCTGTGTTCCGGGAGCGGCTTTTGTCAGATTCGATGTGATCCCCGCATCGGAAAGGTTGAACGTATAATATTTATATAGAATATCGTTTGCTTCTGCGTTGTCTCCGCTGTCCGTATCGTAGTTGCGGATTGCCGCAAAGCCCTCCAGTCCGCCGCCATCAAAGGATTTTTCAAGAATGTTAGAGCGGACGCAGCGAATGGAATCGACGAAATTTCCGTATTCCTCCGAACCGATACCAACGCCGATCGCCTGGTTGACCTTTGCGTGCGCGATGAAAAAACAGATGAGCAGGATCACCGCCTCCAGAGAAAAAAAGGCAATCAAAAGCTTAAAATCTTTTTTCTTTGTGATTTTATCCATTGTTTTCGCCTTCCTTATTCAGATTCTTAAATGCAGTGGACAGCATCAGACGGATCCGGTTCAGCTGATTGACTTCGCTTGCGCCGGGGTCGTAATCGACCGCAACAATATTGGATTCCGGGTACAGCTTTCTAAGGGCTTTAATCATGCCCTTCCCCGTAACATGATTCGGCAGACAGGCGAACGGCTGCATGCATACGATATTCGGCGTACCGGAGTGAATCAGCTCCAGCATTTCCGCCGTCAGGAACCAGCCCTCCCCCGTATTGTTTCCGTGTGAGAGCACCTTACCCGCCGCATCCGCAAGCGTATAGATGTCGGAAGGAGGCGTAAAGCGCTTGCTGGCCGCCAAATATTTTTTCATAGGCTTTCGGAACATCTCGATAACCCGAATGGCAATACGGGAAATCTGTTTTGCGGAATATTTGTTGCTGAGCTCCTTGTGTTTATAGATCGCTCCATAACAGCAGTAAAGCAGGAAGTCCATCAGGTCCGGCATGACCGCTTCTGCGCCCTCTTTTTCGATCAGATCGACTACGAAATTGTTTGCCGTAGGATGAAATTTGACCAGGATTTCCCCCACCAGACCGACGCGCGGCTTTTTGATGTCTTTCAGCGGCAGCCGATCGAAATCGTTCACAATGCCTCGAATGTTTGCGCGGTAAGAGGAGATGCTCGGATGCTTCAATGATTTTCTGCAAATCTCATTCCACTTGTGATACAGTGCATTTGCGGAGCCCTCCTCCTGCTCATACGGCCGTGTCTTATAAAGCACGCGCATGAAAAGGTCTCCGTAGCAGACGGCCATCATTGCGGATTCCAGTAATTTCAAAGAAATCTTAAATCCGGGATTGCTTTCAAGGCCCGCCGTACTCAGCGAAATAACCGGGATATGCGCAAGTCCCAGATCCTTGAGCGCCTTCCGGATAAAAGCTATATAGTTTGTCGCCCGGCAGCCGCCCCCTGTCTGGGTAATCAGAAGAGCCGTTTTGTTAAGGTCGTATTTTCCAGATTTCAGCGCCTCCACAAACTGACCTACGACAATGATGGACGGATAACAGGCGTCGTTATTGACATATTTGAGACCGTAATCGACCGCATTCCGATCATTAGAAGGCAATACCTCGAAACGATAGCCGCAGTTGTTGAAGGCCTCGGCAACAAGATCAAAATGAATCGGAGACATTTGCGGCGCTAGAATCGTATACTGACTGCGCATGCTTTTTGTAAATACGACTCTAGGAGAGGCATAGCTTCTGACGGAAAGATTTCGCTTCGGATTCCTGTCCCGATCCGCCATGGCGGCTTTTAGAGAGCGGATCCGAATGCGTACCGCGCCGAGATTGGAGCCCTCGTCGATCTTAAGGCACGTGTATATTTTTCCGGCAGATGAAAGAATTTCTTCAACCTGATCCGTCGTGACGGCGTCAAGTCCGCAGCCGAACGAGTTCAGCTGGATCAGCTCCATGTCTTTCTGCGTCCGAACATAATCCGCCGCGCGGTACAGTCTTGAATGGTAAACCCATTGGTTGACGACGCGGATCGGCGTCTCCAGATTTCCCAGATGAGACACGGAATCTTCCGTAAGCACGGCAAAATCATAGGAAGCGATCAGCTCTGGGATCCCGTGATTGATTTCCGGATCAAGATGATACGGCCTGCCCGCCAGTACGATCATCTTGATGCCGTTCTCACGGGCGTATTCGATGATCTCCTCGGCCTTCTTTCTGATGTCCGCCTTAAAGCGGTCGTATTCCGTATATGCAGCTTCCGCCGCGCTCCGGATTTCCGCCTCCTGACAGCCGTAGGGTGCGAATACTTCATACAGCCGTTCTGCCATACGCTTTTTGTCATAAATGGGCAGAAACGGATGGATAAAGTCCACATTATTTTCTGCAAGCAGATCCATATTATTCCGGATAACTTCCGGGTAAGAAGTGACGATCGGACAATTATAATGATTGTTGGCCTTCAGATCCTCTTTTTGCTCATACGGAAGCGAAGGATAAAAAATCCTTTTTACTCCCTTATGCACAAGATTTGCGATATGTCCGTGTACCAGCTTGGCCGGATAGCAGACGGACTCGGAGGGAATCGTTTCCATTCCCTCCGCAAGCAGCGCTTTGCTGCTTGGATCGGAAAGAATCACGCGGAAGCCAAGCTGCGTAAAAAACGTAAACCAGAACGGATAGTTTTCATATAGATTCAGAGCGCGCGGAAGGCCGATTTCGCCCTTCGGTGCGTCTTCTGCGGCAAGCGGTTTGTAGAATTCAAACAGACGGCCGTATTTATATCGGAACAGATTCAGACGGTCTCTTGTTTCCTTGCCGGCGGAAGTCCTATGAGAAGCATCGCCTTTTTCGCATCGATTTCCGGATACGAAAATTTTACCGTCGGAAAATTGGTTGATGGTCAGAAGACAGTTATTGGTACATTTTCCGCAGCGTACTTTTCGAATTTCCGTTTTGATGTGAAGCGCTTCCTCAGGATTCAGCAGCGTCGTAGCGGCGCTGTCTCCCCGTTCGTGAAATTCGTTTTTCGCAATCAGGGCGCAGCCGTAGGCTCCCATAAGCCCTGCGATATCCGGGCGAACCGCTTCCCGCTCCGAAATAATTTCAAAGCAGCGCAGGATCGCATCGTTGTAAAAGGTTCCGCCCTGTACGATCAGCTTTTCGCCCATCTCCTCGGGGGTTTTGATTTTGATTACCTTAGTAAGCGCATTCCGAATCACGGAGTAAGAAAGGCCTGCGGAAATATCTGCTACGCTTGCCCCTTCCTTCTGCGCCTGCTTGACGCGCGAATTCATAAACACGGTGCATCTGGAGCCCAGATCCACCGGTTTTTTTGCTTTCAGCGCCTCTGCCGCAAATTCTGTAACATCGATCGCCAGCGACGTGGCAAACGCCTCTATAAAAGAACCGCAGCCGGAGGAGCAGGCTTCGTTCAGCATGATGCTTTGGATTACGCCGTCTTTAATTTTAAGGCACTTCATATCCTGCCCGCCGATATCCAATATGAAGTCGACGCCCGGCAGGAATTTCTCGGCGGCTTTATAGTGAGCAATCGTTTCGATTTCCCCGATATCGATTCCGAGCGCTGTTTTGATCAGTCCCTCCCCGTATCCCGTAACGGCGGAAAATGCGATTTTTGCATGCTCGGGAAGAAGACGATAGATATCATTCAATATTTTCAGCGCAGAATGAAAGGGACTTCCAAAGTTGCTGGCATACCACGAATAAAGGATTTCATCATTTTCTCCGATCACGACGGCCTTGGTCGTCGTGGAGCCGGCGTCAATGCCCAGATAGCAGTTTCCCTGATATTCGCGGATGTCGCCGCGCGGCGCTTTTGCCGCGCTGTGGCGCTTCCGAAAGGCCTCTAATTCTTCGTCGTTCTGAAAAAGCGGCTGCAGCCTTCCGATTTCGTCGGATTCTACGGTGAGAATTTCGGGAAGCTTCGCTCGAATATCGGAAAGGCGGTATATTTTACGCAGACCGTCCGCACGATTTCGGCACTCCGAGGCGTATGCGGCGCCGAGCGCAACAAACAGATGCGAATTGACAGGAAAAATAACTTCTTCGTCGCGGAGTCCGAGCGTTTCGATGAAACGGCGGCGAAGCTCGGAAAGATAATTGAGCGGTCCGCCGAGAAACGCAACGTTTCCGGTGATCCGCCTGCCGCAGGCAAGGCCGCTGATTGTCTGGTTTACAACGGATTGAAAAACAGAGGCGGCAATATCTTCTTTTGCCGCGCCTTCGTTGAGCAGGGGCTGAATATCCGTTTTGGCAAAAACGCCGCACCGCGCCGCAATCGGATAAATAGTCGTATGCTTTTTTGCAAGCTCATTCAGTCCGGAGGCATCCGTTTTCAAAAGGATCGCCATCTGATCGATAAACGCTCCGGTTCCGCCTGCGCACGTTCCGTTCATCCTCTGCTCGACGGGGTTTTCAAGATAAATGATTTTGGCGTCTTCTCCGCCGAGCTCGATCACCACGGATGTTTCCGGAATCAAACGCTCCACAGCCTCGGTAGAAGCGACGACTTCCTGCACGAACGGCAGATCCAGCCATTTTGCCACGAGCATTCCGCCCGAGCCGGTGACATTTACGGACGCTTCGCAGGCCTCGTACTTTGAAAAGGCCTCCGTAAGCACATCGTAGATCGTTTTTCGGATATCCGAATAATGCCGCTGGTATTTGCTATAAAGAATATTGTCTTTTTCGTCTAAAATTACAATTTTAACAGTCGTGGAGCCGACATCCAGGCCCACTCTGAGAATTTCACTCATTCTGATCCGTATCCTTTTCTTCTGGAACAATTCTGATATTCAGGTCTCGGAGCTGCTGCTCTTCTACGTAATCCGGGGCCGAGGACATTAGACAGGAGGCGTTCTGTACTTTCGGGAAGGCAATCGTATCTTTGATATTGTCCGTTCCGCAGATCAGCATGGCAAGCCTGTCGAGGCCATATGCTAGGCCTCCGTGCGGAGGCGCGCCGTATTGAAAGGCATCCAGCAGGAATCCGAAACGATCCTGCGCAGTTTCTTCGGTAAAGCCCAGCGCTCGAAACATCTTCTGCTGCAGCGCCCGGTCATGGATTCTGATACTGCCGCCGCCAATTTCATATCCGTTCAGAACGATATCGTAGGCGCTTGCCCGAACGCGGCCAGGATCGCTTTCTATTTTATCGCAGTCCTCCGGCAGCGGCGACGTAAACGGATGATGCATCGCAACATAGCGCTGCTCTTCCTCCGAATATTCGAACAGCGGGAATTCCGTGATCCACAAAAAGGCAAAGCGGCTTTCATCGATCAAGCCGAGCTTTTTTCCGAGCTCGCAGCGAAGCGCAGCAAGCACGGTATAGACGGTGTCGCTTTTTCCGGAAACGATACAGATCAAATCGCCCGTCCCGGCGCCTGTAAGCGTGATGATCGTCGAGATTTCTTCCGGGGTAAGAACCTTTGAAATCGAGGAACGGATTTCGTTCTCGCCCACCGAAATCCACGCCATGCCGCTTCCTCCCTGCGTTTTTACAAATTCCGTGAGCTTATCGATCTCTTTTCTGGAAAAATGCCCGGCCGGAGCGGCGATCGCTCTTACGGCGCCGCCCTCGTTTACGGCATTGGCAAAAATACCGAAGGAGCAGCCGGCCGCAAAATCCGAGAGATCCGTAAGCTCAAGCCCGAATCGAATATCCGGCTTGTCGCATCCGAAGCGCCGCATCGCTTCCCGATACGGGATACGCGGAAACGGCGTTTCCAAATCGAGTCCGAGCGTTTCCGCAAAGAGCCGTTTCAGAAAGCCCTCATTGATTTCAATGACGTCGTCGATTCCGACGAAAGACATTTCAAGGTCGATCTGCGTAAACTCAGGCTGCCTGTCCGCACGCAGGTCCTCGTCGCGGAAGCACTTTGCAATCTGCATGTAACGGTCGAAGCCGGAAATCATCAAAAGCTGCTTAAACAGCTGAGGCGATTGCGGAAGCGCATAGAATTTTCCCCTGTGAATCCGACTGGGCACGAGATAGTCGCGAGCCCCCTCCGGCGTGCTTTTCGTCAGAAACGGCGTTTCGATCTCAATAAAACCGTTCTCCGCAAAATAGTCGCGCGCAGTTTTTGCGATCTGATGGCGCAGGAGCAGATTCCGCTGCAGCGAAGGCCTCCTGAGATCCAAGTAGCGGTATTTCAGCCTGGTCGCCTCGCTGACGCTTGCCTTATCGTCGATATGGAACGGCGGCGTCTGCGCTTCATTTAAAATACGGAGCTCCATTACGGCCACTTCGATCTCTCCCGTTTTCATTTTCGGGTTAAGCGCTTCGGGCGCTCTGCACCTTATTGTTCCCTTTGCGGCCAAAACGTATTCGTTCCGTACAGAGGCGGCCTTTTCAAAAAGCGCGGCATCCGTGTCGGAATCAAACACAAGCTGTATGATTCCCGTGCGGTCTCTCAAATCTATAAAAATCAGGCTGCCCAAATTTCTTGTTTTTGCGGTCCAGCCTGCCAGTACGACTTCTTTTCCGATATCTGCCGCGGATAACTCTCCGTTATAGCAGGTTCTTTTCCATCCGTTCATCGTTTCTGCCATGTGTTTTCCTTCCCCTCATATCAAGTAAAATCAACAGAAATTTTATATTAAACGACGAAATCTGTCAATTCATTTTAACGTGACGATCGTCACGCCGGTATCGCCTTCTCCAAAGGATCCGAGGCGATAAGAGGCTACGGCTTTGCAGGTTTTCAGATATCCCTGGATGCCTGCCCGCAGAGCGCCCGTTCCCTTCCCGTGAATAATGGAGAACTGGTTTTGCTTTGCCAGGATGGCGTCGTGAATCTGCCGTTCTATGACAGGAATCGCTTCGTCTACCGTCATCCCGCGGACATCAAGCTCCGTTTTGATCGACAGCGCTTTCATTTGTGCGGCGCCGGATTTTTCGCGATTTCCGGAAGCTCGCTGTGCTGCGGGCTCGGTCTCCCGGCGCAGATCGCCAAGCGGAACGTATAGCTTCATGATTCCCGCCTGGACGTACACGGTTCCATCCTTGCTCGGCGCCTTCAATACGGTTCCTTTTCCGTTTAAGCTCAGAATGCGGACCGTTTCTCCCTCGCGAAGGTTTTCTGGAGGACTGGAGTCCGTCAGATTATCCCGAAAAGCGCTGCCAAGCGCGTCGTCCGTCTCATCACAGAAATTTCGAAATTCTCTGGCAGCGGTTTCCGCTTCGCGTAGCGCCGAAGCCGGATTTTTTCCTTTCTCCAGCTCCGACGCCGTACGGCGAAGCTCGGAAAGTAATTTGTCGGAGGCGATTCTTGCCCTGCTCAAAACGGCGCGCGCATCTTCCCTCGCTTTTGCAAGCAGCTCGTTTTTTTGTTTGAGAAACGCTTCCTTCTCCTTTGCGATTTCTTCGCGAAGACGCGCGGAATCCCTGCGGAGCGTTTCTGCCTCTTCGCGATCCGTGTCGATCCGTTTGCGGCTGTCTTCAATTCCCCGCAGCATATCCTCGAAGCGCAGATCTTCGCTGGTCAAAAATTCCTTTGCGCGTTCTGTAATTTGCGGATCCAGTCCGAGCTTCTTCGATATTTCAAAGGCGTTGCTTTTCCCCGGCACGCCGATCAGCAGGCGGTAGGTCGGCCGCAGCGTTTCCGTGTCAAATTCGCATGAGGCGTTTATAAATCCGGGCGTCGTCGAAGCAAACACCTTCAGCTCGCTGTAATGCGTCGTAGCAAATACGCTTGCGCCCATCTGGTGCAGGCATTCGAGGATCGCCATAGCAAGCGCAGCGCCCTCTGTCGGATCGGTACCGGCGCCAAGCTCATCAAGCAGAACCAAGGAATGTTCTCCGCAGCAGTCCAAAATCCGGACGATATTTTTCATATGCGCGGAAAAGGTGCTGAGGCTTTGTGAAATGCTCTGCTCGTCTCCGATATCCGCGTATACTCCATTATATATACTAAGCTCGCTCTTTTCCTCTGCCGGAATCAGCAGCCCGGACTGCATCATCAGCGTCAGAAGGCCGACTGTTTTGAGCGCTACGGTTTTGCCTCCGGTGTTCGGACCGGTAATCAGCATGGCTTCCCGTTCGGACAGAAATACGGTGATGGGAACGACGCGCTCTTTTGGGATCAGCGGATGCCTTGCGGAAAGCAGGGAAATTTTGCCGGATTCGTTCAAAAGCGGACGTACGGCTTTCTGATCCAGCGCGAGCCTGGCTTTTGCAAATGTAAAATCCAAAAAAGAAATCACTTCAAGATTATGCAGAAGCACGCTTTCCTTTTCTCCGACTTCTTCGGAGAGCTCTGAAAGAATCCGCTTGATTTCTTCCGCTTCTCGAACCTTCAGCTCCCGGATCCGGTTGTTCGCCTCCACCACGAAGGCCGGTTCAATAAACAGCGTCTGTCCGGAAGCAGACGTATCATGTACGATTCCGTTGATTTCGCCCCGGAATTCCGTCTTGACGGGGATGCAGTACCGATCGCCGCGCATTGTTACCACCGCATCCTGTATGGATTTTGCATAACGAGAGGAATGAAGCAGATCGTTTAGCTTCTCTTTGATTGCGGTCTGCGCGGAAAGAATTTGTTTTCTGATTGCGTAAAGCTCCGGACTTGCTTCATCGGCGATTTCCTCTTCAGAGACGATGCAGCGGTTGATTTTTTCTTCCAGCAATCTGTTCTCAGAAAGTTCAGAGATGAATGCGGAAACGGAATTTTCTGCATCGCTCTCTGCGGAGGCATTGTACTGAAGCATGCGTCTGCAGGCGCGGAGCAGTCCGGATACGCTGAGCAGCTCGGAGAGGCTCAGCATGGCTCCCGTGGCACTGCGGCGAAGCGCGCCCCGAAGATCCTTTATTCCGGCGAGCGGAGGCATTCCGCGCTTTATGATAAAGAATACGGCGTCTTCCGTTTCACACAGTGCTTTCCGGATTTCATCCGGCGCCGTCATCGGCCGCAGCGTTCGGATCCGCTCTTTGGCCAGCTCGCAGCTGGCCAGGGCTTCCAGCCTTTCCAGAATTATATTATATTCCAGTGTTTCCAGTGTCTTTTCTAGCAGCAAGAGATCAGGTCCCCTCCCATGCATTCGCAGCAGCAATCTGCGCAAATCAGAGAGGTGCAGCAGTCACAGGCGCTGTCCGTATTCCGATAGCCTCTTCCGTAGGATTGATTTCGGTAGGTATTTGCCGTATTCAGCATGGAATGATACGCTCTTTGATATGTGCTGTTGGACGGATCCATATTGACTGCTGTCTGATAATACTGCCTTGCGTTGTCGTACCAGCCGCGTCTTTTTGCTATTTCACCCATCAAATAATACCAATATGCGGTTCTGTAGGCGGCGGGCATGCGCTCAAGCTCGCTTTGTGCCTCGTCAAGCCGGTTGGCTTTGATGGCCTGCACGATCCGGCTGAACGCGGCGTCTCCGCTGTCGTACGTTCCCGCATCATAATAAGAACCGCTTTGCTGTGTTTTTCCGCTTGCGCGTTCCTTCATGATCGTGTCGTATGCTAAGTTGATTTCCTTGATTTTTTCGGAAGCAAGATCGGAAAGAGGATTGTCCACGTATTTATCGGGATGATATTTCTTAACAAGCTCCCGGTATGCTTTCTTGATTTCCTCGTCGCTTGCGTTCTCACTTACGCCTAAAACCTCATAGGGGTTCATTCATTTCACCGCTTTCGTTGTTCTTTCCCGCCTGGCAGTCGCCGCATTTCAGCTCGGTCGTATGCCGCATGCCGATGTAAAATAAATTATCTGCTACGCCTTTTGCGTTTCTGTAATTCAAATTTTCAGCTTCGTTTTTCTCTGCGACGGCCTCTGTCAGCCGTTCCCATGCATCGGCGCAGTGCGCAAGACACATTTCCAAAATGAATTTTACCTCCGCGGCATCGAAGCGTTCTCCGTAACGGCAGGCCAGCACGTTATAACGTTTTTTCCTTCTGTCCTCAGAAAAGTCGGCTACCGCGTCGATCAAGTAAATCCATTTTCCGACATTATACCCTATTTTGCCGAGTAAATCCAATATTATCGGTTCGGAGCAAAAAACGTCGCTGTCCTTCCACATAAAAAGATCGGCCATCATGGAGGCAAAGGGCTCGCAGGCCGCGTCAATGGAACTGCAGCCTTCTTTTTCGAGCTTTGTCAATTCCCGAATCGAAAAATAAACGGCATCCGCCGAGATCGGATATTTTGCGGCCGCTTTCCGAAATGCTCTGCGGATCGCCGTGCTTCCCGCTTTTGCAGCCAGATTTTTATCGTCATGCCAGCTGTCCAGCAATTTAAAATACATCATTAAAACGTTGACGCCGGCGGCGTAGTCTACGGCTTCGTTTCGGATCACCGCGTCTGATTTCTTCTGGGGGTGCGCAATGCAGTTTTTTCGCAGAATTTCCGGCGTGCCGATCTTTCCCGCGGCAATATTCAGAATCAGGGAAAGCACGGAGGTTTCGTTTACCAGACCAAACCGCGGAAGCTGACCAAAATTGCGGCTTATGCTTTTGCACACGCCGCAATAATACATTTTATAGCAATCATATTCTCTGAATTTCAGCTCTGGCTTGAAGGGAACCGCATATCCGAATATGGAAAAACACCCCTTTGTTATTATAAAGAGAGCATTTTGCTCGTCTCGATCATCGACTCGTCAATGTGTTTTTTCATGTTTAGTGCTTCTTCGATGTCGATGGCGATATATTGCTCGTTCTTTTCCGCAATGATCTTATTTTTCTGCCCTTCCTGAAGGATCTCCGTCGCTTTGACCGCCATCAGGCTTGCGGCGACGCGGTCTCGGACCGTAGGGCTGCCGCCCCTTTGCTGATGGCCCAGGATCGTCGTCGTCGTGGAAATTCCGGTAATCGCATGGATTTCCTTCGCAATTTCCATCGTTCCGCCGACGCCCTCGGCAATAATGACGATATAATGATGCTTGCCTCTGTTCCGGCATCCGATGATGGGCTGTATGATATCTGTGTCGATATTAAACTCCTTTTCCGGGAGAATACAAGCCTCGGCGCCGTCGGCAATGGCACAGTGAAGCGCAATATATCCGGCTCCCCGCCCCATGACCTCCACAACGCTGCAGCGCTCATGGGAAAACGCAGTGTCTTTGATTTTATCGATCGCGTCTTTCACGGTATTCAGAGCCGTATCGAATCCGATCGTATAATCCGTGCAGTCGATGTCGTTGTCGATCGTAGCCGGAATTCCGATGACGTTTACCCCCTCCCGCGCAAGATCGCGTGCGCCCCGGAAGGAGCCGTCTCCGCCGATTACGACAATGGCGTTGAGCTTGAATACCTCCGCCATACGCGCAGCTCTTTTAACGCCTTCAGGAGAATTGAATTCCTTGCTCCGGGAGGTCTGCAGAATCGTTCCGCCCCTGCTTATGATTTCGGATACGCTTCTGAGGTTCATTTCAAACATTTCGCCGTTCAAAAGTCCCTCGTATCCTTTTCTGATCCCATATACCTGAAATCCTCTGTAAATTCCGGATCTTACTACGGCTCGGATCGCGGCGTTCATGCCGGGCGCATCGCCTCCGGAAGTAAGGACACCGATTCTTTTTATCTCCATAAAATTGGCCTCCAGACGTTAAATTCTACGGAAATTAATTATACTATAATCACGTAAGCGTTTCAAGCTCTTTCATAACCTCTTCCGATGCGTTCATGTATCCGGAATAAACACAATTTCCGGTTTCCTGATCGATCAGCTTTACAGGCGTTCTCCCGGAAAAAAATTTTACAAACGCCAATATGCGCTTTGCGTTTTCACGGGTAACGTTCAAAATCGTCTCCTTTGGCGGCTCGGTCTCGGCCGAAGCCGGAGCGTTCATATTCTGAAGATAATCCGGAAGACCAAAGATTTGATCGGGAAGAATTTTGGGCGTGTCGTCCTCCCGCAGACTCAGCCTCCCCTTCACGAACACAAGGTTTTCCGGATACAGAAGCCCTGTAAATTTCTCATAAATTTTAGGAAATATTAGCAGCTCGCACGTTCCGTATAAGTCTTCAAGCGTTCCGAATGCCATCATGGCATTATTTTTTGTGACCTTCTTTTTCACGGAAGTCAGAATCCCGCCGATCTGTACGGTCATTCCATCCTTGATGCCGGAGGAGAAGGATTTGTCCATGCCCTCCAGCTCTTCCTCGCTGTCCGCAATCAGATCCGTGGATTTGAGATTCGAAATTTTTCCGAGAAGCTCCGCGTAGCCTTCAAGAGGGTGGCCGGAAAGATAAATTCCCAGCATTTCCTTTTCCATGGAAAGAAGATCTGCTTTGGAAAATTCAGGAATATCGGGATAACGCTCGGAATCGTCCGGCTCGCTGCTTTCTTCCTCAAATAAATCAAACAGGGAAACCTGGCCCTCCGCTCTGTTTTTCATTGCAGCGGCGGTATTTTCCATAATCGATTCAAATGTTTTAAAGAGCTGCGAGCGCTTTACTCCGAGCGAGCCAAAAACGCCGGCTTTGATGAAGCTTTCCACACAGCGTTTATTGATTTCCGTACAGGCCGTGCGCTCGCAGAATTCGCCGAAGCTCTGAAACGGTCCGCGTTCATCGCGTTCTTTTGTAATCAGATCTACAACATGCGCGCCGACGTTTTTGACTGCGGCAAGTCCGAATACAATACTGCCGTCCTTTACCGTGAATTTTCCGTAGCTCAGATTGATATCCGGAGGCAGAATTTTAATGTTCATCTGCCTGCATTCCTCGATATATTGTGCGATTTTATCTGTGCGGTCCATAAAGCTGTTCAGCAGCGCCGCCATAAACTCCACAGGATAATACGTTTTCAGCCAGGCCGTTTCATAGCCGACTACGGCGTAGCAGGCGGCGTGCGCTTTGTTGAAGGCGTAGCTGGCAAAATCGATCATCTGATCAAATATTTTGTTGGAAATATCGGGAGTCACTCCGTTCTTTTCCGCGCCGGCAATAAAATTTACGCGTTCCTTTTCCATAACGTCGTGCTTCTTTTTCGCCATGGCTCTTCTGACGAGATCGGACTGTCCCATCGTATATCCCGCAAGATCGCGCACGATCTGCATTACCTGCTCCTGATAGATTATGCAGCCGTACGTTACGTTCAGGATCGGCTCCAAAATAGGATGGAGATACTTGATCCGTTCCGGATTTTTTTTGTTTTCGAGATATTGCGGGATCTGATCCATGGGCCCGGGCCGATACAGCGCGATCCCCGCAATGATGTCCTCCAGATTTCCCGGCTGAAGCTCCGTAATGAAGCGCGTCATGCCGGGGCTTTCCAGCTGAAAAATCCCAAGCGTTTTCCCATCTGAAATCGTTTTGTAAACGTTTGGATCATCCATGGACATCGCGTCGAAATCAACGGTGACGCCGTGCTGCTTCTGCACAAGCTCAATGGCGTCCTGAATCACGGTAAGCGTTCTGAGACCGAGAAAGTCGACTTTCAGAAGGCCCAGCTTTTCCAGCACAGCCATTGGGAACTGCGTTACAACGCTGTCTCCTGTTTTATGGACCGGTACGTAATCCGTGACGGGATCTTTTGTGAGCACCACGCCCGCCGCATGAGTAGATGCATTGCGCGGCATTCCCTCCAGCTGCATGGCGGTATCGAGCAGGTCTTTGACCGTTTCATCCGTTTCATATCTTGTGCGGAGCTCTGGGTTATGCGCAATCGCGCCTTCTATAGTGGTCGTCTTTCCGGGCGACATCGGAATCATTTTGGCGATGACGTCTACATCAGAATATGGAACGTCGAGCACCCTTCCGACATCTCGTACGGCGCCGCGCGCCGCCATCGTACCAAACGTAATGATTTGCGCGACACGGTCCTCCCCGTATTTGCGCACGACGTAATCGATTACTTCTTTCCTTCGTTCATCGCTGAAATCGACGTCGAAATCCGGCATGCTGATTCGTTCGGGATTCAGGAAGCGTTCAAACGCCAGGTTGTATTTTAAAGAGTCGATATTCGTAATTTTAAGGCAATACGCGACCAGACTGCCCGCTCCGGAGCCTCTTCCGGGACCAACTGTGATGCCGTTGTCTTTTGCGAATTTGATAAAATCCCATACGATCAGATAATATTCCGCATATCCCATCGTATTGATCACAGACAGCTCGTATTCCAGGCGCTCCGCGACGTCTTTGGGAAGCGGTGCTCCGTAGCGAAACGCGGCGCCCTCATACGTCAGCTTCCGGAGATATTCCGCGGAGGACAGTCCGCCGGGAATATCGAACTGCGGTAATACGGGACGGCCGAAGGTAATTTCCACATTGCATTCTTCGGCAATTTTAACGGTATTTTCCAGCGCGTCGCGTCTTACCGGGAACAGTTCCGCCATTTCCTCCGGCGTCCGAAGATACACTTGGTCCGTATTAAATTTCATACGATCCGGATCATTGTATTTTTTGCCCGTCTGCACGCACATCAGAATATCCTGCGCCCTGGCATCGGAATGATCAATAAAATGTACGTCGTTTGTGGCGATCAGAGGGAGCCCCGTCTCTTCCGCAATCCGGATCAGTCCCTTGTTTACGATTCTCTGCTCTTCCAGACCGTTGCTCTGAAGCTCCAGATAATAGCCTGCGTTTTCAAAAATCGAAGCATATTCCAGCGCAAGCTTTTTGGCCCCCTCGTAATCGCCTTTTAAAATCAGCTGCGGGACGTCTCCGCCGAGGCAGGCGGAAGAGCAGATGACGCCCTCGGCGTATTCCCGCAGAAGCGCAAGATCGACGCGCGGCTTATAATAATAGCCTTCCGTAAAGGCTTTTGATACGATCCGGATCAGATTGTGATATCCGGTATTGTTCTTCGCAAGCAGCAGCAGATGGCCGTACTCGTTATCGACGCCGGGGGCTTTGTCAAAGCGCGTTCGCTTTGCCGTATAAACCTCGCAGCCGATAATGGGCTTGACGCCGACGCTTTTGCAGGCTTCATAGAATTCCACGACGCCATACATGACGCCGTGGTCGGTAATGGCAAGCGCATCCATGCCGCGCTCTTTACAGGCGGCTGCAAGCTCTTTGATCCTACAGGCGCCGTCCAAAAGGCTGTATTCGGTATGGACGTGGAGATGAACGAATCCGGTCTTCAAAGCGTCCATTTTACTTTTTGATGATCGGCATAATTTTCCCGAGGACTTCTTCTTTTAATTGGACGGCCTTGCCATGCGCTTCGTCTAAATTGTCCGCGATACCGCCGAAATAAATCTTGATCTTCGGCTCCGTTCCGGAAGGACGCAGACAGAACCATCGATCGCCATAATTAAACGTCAGTACATTTGAGGACGGAAGCGTCGTTTTTTCTTTAGACGCGATGCTGCCGTCTTTGTTGAATTTTATTACTTCTGAGGATTGGATATCCGTATATTCTGCGGGAACTGCGGCGAGAAATTTTCCGTTTGCTTCACGGACGGTATCCATAATTTTCCGAATCATTCGCAGTCCGGATTCGCCCTTGAGGTTGATGGAAACCTGCATTTCGTTGTGATAGCCGTATTTTTTATAAATATCGTCCAGCGCCTCGAAAAGCGTTTTCCCTAGCGCCGCATAATGCGCGGCTGCCTCCGCCGCGAAAAGGCATCCCGCCACGGCGTCTTTGTCTCTTGCGTATGTGCCGGGCAAATAACCGTAGCTTTCTTCAAAACCGAAAAGAAAATTCTTGTCTCCGTGTTCGTCAAGCTCCATAATTTTCTCCCCGATGAATTTAAAGCCTGTTAAAACGTCGACATATTCAATGCTGTTCGCCTCGCAGATGCGTTTTGTCAGCCTTGTGGAAACTACCGTAGATACGACGAACGGATTGACCGGCATCATTTTGCGCGCATTGCGGCTTTCAATAATGCGTTCGAGGAGCAGCACGCCGATTTGGTTTCCGTTGAGCATCGCATAACCGCCGTCCGGGGTTTTTGCATATACGCCGGTTCTGTCGGAGTCGGGATCCGATGCGAGCACGAGATCGGCCTGAACTTCTTTCGCAAGCGCAAGCGCCATCTCAAAAGCCGCCGGATCTTCGGGATTTGGAAGCTTTACCGTCGGGAAATCGCCGTCCGGCTGCATTTGTTCTTTTACCGTATGCAGATCCGAAACGCCGCATTCTTTGAGCAGCTCCGGAATCCATTTTGCGCCGGCGCCATGCAGCGGCGTATAGACGACCGTTATTTGGGCGGCGTTCTTCTTAAAGCCCTCTTTGTCGGCAATCAGTTTTTTGATTTCTTTCAGATAGAGCGCCTTAAGATTGGAATCGACATATTTGATGTTGTTCCCGTTTTTGAAAAAATCAAAGCTGAAGGACGGTACCTTGGTATAATCCGTGATGGAAAGCATAATTCGGGAAATCTGCTCGCTGTCGGTCAGGGAAAGCTGCGCCCCGTCCGCACCGTATACCTTGTACCCGTTATATTCTTTCGGATTATGGCTCGCAGTGATCATTACGCCTGCGGCGCAGCGGAGCTGCCGGACGGAAAAGGAAAGGAATGGTACCGGGACGATTTCCGTATGAAGATATACCTTGATCCCGTTCCCTGCAAATACGGCTGCCGCTTCCTTGGCGAATTCTTCGGAAAAATTGCGGCTGTCATAGCCGATGACAACGCCGTCCTTCTTCGCTTTCGAGCCCTTGGAAAGAAGATGCGCCGCGATTGCCGTACTCAGCCGGCGCACGACGTATTTGTTCATTCTGTTTGTACCGGCGCCGATGATCCCCCGGATCCCCGCGGTGCCGAAATCAAGCTCTTTATAGAATCGGTCTCTGATTTCGGAATTGTCGCCTGCAATTCCCTCTAGTTCTTTTCTGGTGGCTTCGTCAAAATAACGATTCGTCGTCCACTGTGTGTATGTCATGCCTATATCCATGCAGTCTGTCGCCCCTTTATCATTTTATCGCGTTTCATTATACATGAAACGCGATAAAAATACAAACCGTTATCTTGTAAGCGGCTTCTCTTATACGCCGGAATAGGCGGAAAATCCTCCGTCCACGGGGACGACGACGCCTGTTACAAATCCGGAGGCTTTGCTGTTGGTAATCCAAAGCAGCGTACCGATCAGTTCTTCCGGCTCTCCAAAGCGGTTCATGGGCGTTGCGCGCAGGATTTTTTCCGTCCGTTCTGTCGGATTCCCGTCCTTATCAAACAACAGATCCCGATTCTGCTTCGTCACAAAAAAGCCGGGAGCGATCGCGTTGACACGGATATTCTCTTTTGCAAAATGAACGGCAAGCCATTGCGTAAAATTGGATACAGCAGCCTTCGCGGCACTGTAGGCGGGAATTTTGGTCAGCGGCCGGTACGCGTTCATAGAGGAAATGTTCACGACGGAGCAGCCTTCCCTTCCCAGCATATCCGGAACAAATACCTGCGTGGGAAGCAGCGTCCCCATAAGATTTAAATTGAATACGAAATCGAATCCGGCTTTGTCAAGGTTGAAAAAGGTCATGATGTCGTTTCTTTTTTCATCTTCGATTTTGTAGGTTTCATGAGCGGTTATGCATTTAGGGCTGTTTCCGCCTGCTCCGTTGATCAGAACCGTGCATTTGCCCAGATCCCGTAAAATTTTCTGATGAACCTCTTCCAGGTTGTCTCTGTCCAGAACGTTTGCTTTGTATGCTTTGGCCGTTATGTTCTTTATTGATTTATTTTTGCTGATTTCCTCGGCGGCAGCTTTTGCTGCGTCCTCGTTGAGATCCAGCAGCGCGACGTCATATCCAGCTCCCGCCATCGCTTTGGCAAAGCAGGAACATAGAACGCCGCCTGCCCCCGTGATAACCGCTAATTGATTCATTTTATGCATCTCCTTTTATAAACAAATTTGCCAAAAGGCTTTTTCTTCTATTATAAACGCATTCCGAACAATTGACAACCACTTTTGCATATGCTATCATAAACGCGCTTTCGGGGTGTAGCGCAGTTGGTAGCGCGCGACATTTGGGATGTTGAGGCCGCAGGTTCGAATCCTGTCACTCCGACCAGATCGAGTATTCATAACGGATTTGAGTTATGGATACTCGTTTTTTTTCGGTATCCTTTTCAGTTCCTATCGGTATACCCGTCCGTGCCACCATAAATCTGTTCGTATGTAGCAGTATTAGCTTTCACTCGTTTTTTCATCACGATAAAATTGAGCTTGCTTGTCGAACATTTCAGTATACATTCCGCCTTTTTCATATAATTCTTTGTGAGTTCCATATTCCACAACACTTCCATTATCGAACACGGCAACCTTATCTGCCAATTGAACCGTGGAAAGACGATGCGTAATTAAAATTGCACATTTGTTTTTTGTCATATTATTAAACTGAGTATATATTTCATATTCGGCCATAGGATCTATGGCTGCAGTTGGTTCATCAAGCAAATATATTTCTCCTCCTTTATAGCAAGCGCGAGCAATTGCAATTCTTTGGTCTTCGCCCCCTGAAGGTTCAAAGCCTTCTTCATCAATAAATTTATCTACTTGGGTATCGTAGCCTTTAGGCAGTTTATTTACAAGATCAGTTAATCCACACTCTTGACAAATTCTATCAAGTTTGTCTTTATCAAATTGACTTGCCAGTACGATGTTAGTCCCCAAAGAAAAATAATATCTAACATAATCTTGAAAGACAGGAGCAAAAAGCCTTTGATATTCCGTATAATCGTATTCGTTTATATTTGTTCCATTTAATAAAATTTCCCCTTTGTCAACCATATAAAGCCTTGCCAATAATTTAATGAAAGTTGATTTACCGGCTCCATTGCAGCCTACAATACACAGTTTTTCATTTCCTCGTATTGTCAAATTAAAATCTTTTAATGCATAATTATTACTGCCCGGATACTTGAATGATACATTTCTAAATTCAATAATTGAGTCTTTATCAAAGCTGGGAGTTTTATCTCCCGACCTATATTGAACGCAGGGGATATTCAAAAAATCTTTGAGCTCTTGAATGTTATAGTTGTCTTTTGCAATATTAAGATATCCATCAAATAAAGACTTTATAGAACCAGAAAATTGTGAAATCATTCCGATATATATTGTCATGCTTCCAAGCGCTAATTTGCCGGCTAAAACACTTGATATTGCATACGAATATACTAATACTTGCTGAACAAAATTACCTAGCGCTCCGTATATCCCAATTTTCCTTCCTATCTTGAATTGACGTATTTCTAGTTTGTTTTTAGCTTTCATGCGTTTTCCATACTCCCCCGTAAGTAATGTGGAAAGATTAAACAGTCTAATTTCCTTTGCATAACAAGGCTGCTCAAGCATATAGATAATACCCCATAGCCCCCTATCGTGTTTGCTTAACTCTAATCCGATCTGATGCATTTTTTGATTTACTTTCTTGGTCAACAAAGAATTAATACAAAGCAAAATCATTATCAATGCTACTATCCCAATATTCAATGTAGCTATAATAGAAAAAATTACTATTATTTTTATAATTGATGCAAAAAAGCCGACATACTTATCAATGAGTACTATCGTATTATCAATAGTTATTTGAGCTCTGTCTTTTTTGATTTGAATATCAGGGTTTTCAATAGTCTCATAATCCATAATCATTATGTATTTTTGAAATTGTATTGCAAATATGAGTTCTAAATCTAGTCTTAACTTATACAATAATGAATCCAATATATTATTAAGAAAAGTTAATAATACTGGACTAAGAGACAAAATTGCTACATATACTATCAAGACATCGCTATATGCTCCGTCAAGCAATTCATTTACAATAAGTCCCGGAATTATTGAATAAACTAACGGAATAATGGTATTTACGAGAGTAATAAATAATTTTATACATATATATTTTTTCCCGGCTTTTTCATGCCAAACTCGTTTTAATATAAATTTTGAAAAATTTATCGTTTGTAGAAAAGCTTGAATATCTTTTGTTTTTTTCATAACATATCCCCCTCTAATAAGATCCTATTTATCGGCGACAAACAACCGTTTCGTGATCTTTAAATTTCTTGTCAACTCGCTAAAATGGCAGAATAAGATTTGCTGAGTTCCAGAATTCGTTCTTTCATTTTTAATCGCATTATTATAGTTGAATAATAGCCGAAGGCATGCCGTTCGTCAATAATTTTGCGGCAGATTTTATAAAAGCCGCTGCTGATTGCAAATCCTGACTCGAATCAGGCTCCGTTCAGAGTTATGATAACCGTATAAAAGCAATTGCCCCTTGCGAGAGCAAGAGGCGTGTAATTCATATTATTCTTCGGAAATCCCAGCGGACCACATAACAGACCGCCTACCGCTTCGGAGCGCTTGGAGCGTATGCAGATAAGAGTGCCAAAGAGCATTGTTTTTATTTTATCACCCATTCACAAATCCCGGAATGGTCATACAAAGAATCGCAATGGCGCCGACAGCATAAATGCTGTTGATCGCAGCACATACCTGCATAAGTTTCGATTTCACCTTGCCTTTGGTATAAGCAAGGATCGAAAAAATACCTGAAAAAATCATAAAGGCGGCGTAGCTGTAAATCATAATCTCCGCTACTGGCGACTCCAATGCCCAATCAAAGCTGCGCAAGGGTAAAATCGTCCACGGGACAAACAGCATAATGGTAGAAATCGCAGTCAAAATTTTATTTTTCATTGTAGTTATCTCCTTTCAGATGCGCCGAATCGAACACAGGATACGGCAAGCGCCAAAATTGTGATCCCGACTGCAACGGGCAGCCACGGCAGCCAAGCAATTTGTGTTTCATAAACGCCCTCGGCAGCTCTTCCATACGCCACCATTAACAAATAGAACGGATAGCTCATCGGGTAGGCAAACCAGATTTTCGTATTTATCATAAGCACGGAAGGTACAATGGAAGCCAGACCAATGCCCACCGAAAAAATGGGAGACTGAATGAAAGTGGAAATCGCCCAGTACACAGCAGCCATCGGGATTGCGGCGGCATATAGGCTGCATACAATTTTGCAGACATAGAGAGGCGCAAGGATAAAGTTATAATCCTGCGTATGGGTAACGATTGCCGCACAGATATAGTACGCTCCAATGGACATGATCATTTGAACTGCCGCCAGTATCAGCAAAACGGTAAATTTCGCAAGGCACAATTTGGTCGTGCTGATCGGCAGGGACAGCATTTTCAAAATCCCCTTATTCGAGCGTTCCGTTTGACTTAGCAGCACGGTGCAGATCACCAGCGACGCCGGAATCATAAACCATACCATACCCATAAAGCCCTGAATGAAAAAGTTGTTTTCTGGAGTGATCGGGATCCCCCTCAAATCGAAGTTCATATCGGCATTGATAATACCCGGAATCCACATCATAATGACGGGGATCAGCAATATCAAAAAGATTTTAGAGCGCCGGATTTTTTTGAGTTCTATCCCTACCAATGATAAGAAACTCATTCAAAACACCTCCTTACTTTCAGATATATAACCTCCGCAATACCGAACACGACCGTTTCAATCCCGCAAACAGCCAAGAATAATGCGGTACGGCTGTTTTCCATTGCCGCAAAGAGCATTTGATACGGAGAGGCAAATGGAAACAGGCTCAGTACGATGTTGTCCTGCGGAAGAATGGAAAGCGTAAATACTAAAATCACGCCGATACCGAGAGATACCCACATATTCTTGCAGGCTGATGCAATGACCAGCATAAGCATTACGGTCGGCAGCGTAACGACAATTTGAAAACCTGCGGTTTTCAATATTTCTGTCAGGTCCAATATATAGCTTGAAAACCAATACTTTGCGCAGCCGGCTAAAACCGCCATTTCTATGACCACCATAGCGGATAACACCAAAGCGGCAATCATGAATTTCCCGAAGAACAGATTTCCCTGACGGATGGGAAGCACCGACATTTTCTGTATCCCGTTATCGGCATACTCCGTGTGGTACATCATACAGGCGCCACAAATGGATATGAGAATATTCAGCATAGCCATCATTTGCCAGTTTGCAGACATTAATATATCAATCGGATTTCCGGAGAGCGAAGTTATCTCCTCTGCTTTTACCATCATATAGACAACCGGAAAAGCCGCCGCAAGAAAGCCGCCTGCCAAAAACGCAGGGAGATACCCTGTGCGTTTCAGCTTTTTGGATTCAATTAAGAGGCTCATACCATACCTCCTCTTCTGCGATTATCTTCATCGATCATAGCAAGAAACGTATCTTCCAAATGATCAGTCGGGAATCCGGCCGCACGGACGCTCCTTTTCAACTCCTCCATTGTTCCTTCAAATAACAGACGACCGTGATTCAAAATACCAATATCGTCGGCCATTAGCTCTACCTCGGGAAGCAAGTGAGAAGAAACCAATACCGTGCAGTCATATTTCTGCGGCAGCGAGCGAATCAGAGTACGTATCTCGTGAATACCGACCGGATCAAGCCCGTTGGTGGGTTCATCGAGAATCAGGATCGGCGGTCTGCCGATCAATGCGCCCGCCAAGCCTAAACGCTGCTTCATCCCAAGAGAATATTTCTTTGCCAGTCTTTTTCTAAACTCGGTCAAACCTACAAGCTCTAAGGCGTCGCTCACACAGCTTTTCGGCAATCCGAGAATTTTCCGTATCATATCAAGGTTTTCTTCTCCGGTCAGATTCCCGTAGAATGCGGGCGCTTCAATGAATGATCCGACTTCTTTCAAAATGGAAACACGGCTTGACGGATATGTTTTTCCGTCGATATGAAAGCTGCCCTCTGTCGGTTGAGTAAGACCGAGAAACATTTTCATAGTAGTAGACTTCCCCGCCCCGTTCGGACCGAGAAATCCGTAAACGCTTCTCTTGCGAATATGAAGATTCAGATGAGATACCGCTGTGAAATCCCCATAGGTTTTCGTTAAATTCTGAGTTTCGATGATATTCATATTGTGAAATCTCCTTTCCTTTTTCGTCTTTAGTATAAGATCGTAACCTTGTGCCAACCTTCTCTCTTCCTTACATTTACCTTACATTTGAACTGCATTGCTGAAATGCAGGAACGATATGCTATAATATAAAAAAGGAGAATTGCATGATGGAATACGATTACTTAAAATATAAAAAAATCCTCATCGTAGACGATGAGGCCGATTTGCGGGAAATGGTAATATCTATTTTAGAGCAGGACGGTTTCAAAGCAATGAAAACCGCTGGGACAGGATCCGAAGCTTTACAAATATGTAAAGAATGGAAGCCTGAGCTTGCCATTCTTGATGTCATGCTGCCGGACGAGAACGGATTTTCTTTATTCGAGCAAATGAGAACCTTCACCGAAGTCCCCGTCCTCTTTTTAACGGCCTGCGGAGAAGACGAGGACAAGCTGAAGGGCTTAGGACTTGGCGCGGATGATTATATGGTAAAGCCGTTCCTGCCGAAGGAATTATCCTTACGCATAGGAATTATTCTGCGGCATTACTATAAAGGGGAAAATCCCATTGTTCCGCTTTCCGGGAGTCAAATTGATTTTGACCGTGCCGAAGTAATAAAAGGCGATGCGCATTTCCCGCTGACTGCGAAAGAGCACGATATTTTGTTGGCGCTTTACCGGAATGCGGGAAGAATTGTAACCATAGATCAGCTTTGCGAAGCTGCGTGGGGAGAGAACCCCTATGGATATGAAAACTCGCTGATGGCGCATATCCGCAGAATTCGGGAAAAAATCGAAGCGAACCCGTCCAAGCCCGTATCCCTTATTACGGTGAAAGGCTTAGGCTACAAGTTAGTATTAGCGGGGAAATGATATGAAAGATCTTACGAAGCTCATTCGGCGGTTTGTAGGCATACTGCTGTTAAGCACGGTATTGGTCATCGTCCTTAACATCATTATTCTTGCAGTGATATCCGCAAGTCAAACGGCAAGCGGCAGACCGTGGACGACCGCCAAAGAGACTGCCGACGCTTTACAGGAAACGGAGACGGGATATGTCTTATCCGGCAATATATCTGACAGGCTAAGCCGGGAAAATGCGTGGGCGATCTATATTGATAATGACACATTAGAGGTAAAATGGCATACGGAAAATCTGCCGGATACCATTCCGCTGCAATATACGATCTCCGATATTGCGAGCTTGACACGGGGATATATCGACGGATACCCTACCTATACGGGAGAATCTGAAAATGGATTAGTCGTTGTCGGCTATCCGAAAGACCGATATTGGAAGCATATGTCCCCCAGCTGGGATTATGATTTCATCAAAAACGCCCCGTATACTGTTCTTATTGTGATAGGCGTAAATGTTTTTTTGATTTTCCTGATTTATATGATCGCCAATTCCAAGCTGCTGAAATCCGTCAGGCCGATTGCAAACGGCATACAAGCGCTGCCTTCGGGCGAGCCTGTTTATGTCAGGGAAAAAGGGCTTCTATCCGACCTTGCCGCTAAAATCAATCAAACATCGGATATTCTCCAAAGGCAGAAGCGAAACCTGCAGAGGAAGGAAACAGCAAGGGCCAACTGGATTTCCGGCGTCTCCCACGACATCCGCACGCCGCTTTCTATGGTGATGGGATATGCCGGGCAGATTGAGGACAACGAAAGCCTGCCGGAAAGCGAAAGGAAAAAAGCACGGATTATCCGCCAGCAAAGTACAAAAATGAAGAATCTCATCAATGATTTAAACCTTGCGTCGAAGTTAGAATATAATATGCAGCCGATCGATCCAAAGCCTGTCAATCTCGTAGCGATTGCAAGACAGAGCGTTGTTGATTTTATCAATTTGGGTATGGGAGAAAAATATCCGATCGAATGGAACACAGAGGAAGCATTGACCGCTTGTGTCATAAACGGAGATAAGGAATTACTGCGGCGGGCAATCGGAAACCTGATTACAAATTGTCAAACGCACAACCCTGACGGCTGCACGATTTCGGTATGCGCCCGAAAAAGTGATACAGAATATAAAATTATCGTAGAAGATAACGGCATAGGCGTTACCGACGAAACGTTAGAGAAACTCAGGACTATGCCCCACTATATGATGAGTGACAGCGGCACTTCCGAGCCACGGCACGGTTTAGGGCTTTTGCTTGTAGGACAGATTGTTTCCGCGCACAAGGGAACCGTATCCTTCGATCACGGAAAACAAGGGGGCTTTGCCGTTGCCGTCGCATTTCCGATTCACAGCAATGAAGCGGATGAACCAATGCGGCAAAAATAATTCCTAAAAAGCAGCGATAGGAGCTGGAGCAAAGATGAAAATAAAAAGATATATTGCTTTTTTGCGCGGAATCAATATAAGTGGTAAAAATAAGATTCCAATGTCAGAATTGAAGAACTGCTTTGAAGCACTGGGATTTACGGAAGTTAAGACGTATCTGAACAGCGGCAACGTGGTTTTTTCAAGCGAGGAGGACAGTCCCGACGATTTAACCAACAGGATCGAAGCAATGATAAAAGAACAATTTGGTTTTGAGGTTCCGGTTTTTGTTATGGAAAAAGAAGCGCTTGCGGAGGTTTTGCAAAACGCACCTGACTGGTGGGGAAAGGAAAACAAGGAAATCTATGATAATTTGATCTTTATTATCCCGCCGGCTACTTTTTCTGATGTGTTTAATGAGATCGGCGCGCCGAAAGAAGGATTAGAAAAGATACAGAACTATAAAAAGGCGATCTTTTGGTCTTTTCGCCGCAAAGATTATCAAAAGACAAACTGGTGGTCAAAAACGGCAAGCGCAAATATCAGCAGCAAATTGACCATCAGAACGGCAAATACAGTTAGGAAAATCGTTGGAATGTGACCGTTCTCTTAATTTCCAATAAAAGATAAAATGGTTTAGGCTGCAGGGAATGTTCTAATTAAAGCATTAAGGGTTCATTTATGATATAATTCAGGACGAATGAGAAAGCCGTTTAGGCGCAATCAATAAGGAGATTCGAACAATGAAAAAATGTAGATTACTAATAGATGATTTTCTGGCCGTCATCCCTGCAGAATATCGTGAAATGGTAAATGATTTAGCAGAATTTGCCGAATAAAAAGAACGATTATGAGGCTCGAAGAGTGTAATCCTAAAATTTTATGCAAATACCAATTATTCGGATCCTTTCAAAGACGGAATTAAGTCTGTTATAGAAAGCTTTGATGGAAAATACACAGGCTGTTACGGATGCGGACGGTGTAAAGACAAGCCGGAGGGATATGTCTATTTATATCCGGATGGAAGAAAAATTTTTCGCTGCGGTGGTGAATTGGTACCAATTCCAAACTGGTATGAAGGCCACGTTGAAGAAATAAAACAACTGATGAAAACGCAGAATGATTTTTGGCTAAGTAAAATCTAGCAGCGCGGCTATCTGCTTTTTTTGATTTTGAACGGAGGCAAGCCATGAAAGAATATCAGCATAAAGTACAGTATTATGAAACCGATAAAATGCAGTGTACGCATCATTCCAATTATATCCGGTTTATGGAAGAAGCAAGAATCTGCTTTATGGATCAGCTTGGCTGGAGCTATGACAAAATGGAGAAGGAGGGCATCCTCTCCCCTGTTCTTTCCGTCGCATGCGACTATAAAAAGAATACGACGTTTCCCGATATAATAAATATCTCCATTCAGGTTCTGGAATTGAGCGCGGCAAAACTGACGCTTGGCTATACCATGCGCGTTTCTGACGACATCGTATGTACGGCAAGCAGCAAACATTGTTTTTTGAACGAAGCCGGACGGCCGATCAGCATAAAGAAACAATATCCGGATTTTTATCGGCTTTTGGCTTCGCTGAAGGCTGAAGCGGATGCGGGCAAAGCCGGGATCGACTGATCTTCGGAATTTGCAGTGAATCACCTCTTTCCTTGTCCCAACGTATATTGGCATAGGAAAGAGGTGATTATATTTGAAAACCAAATTTATTTTATCAATTTGCTTCGGTGGACTGTGGCTGATCGTTTCCTTATTTTTTGCCGTTGATTGGGCGCAGGACATTATATATATTTTACCAGACGTCTATGTCTGGTGGGTAATTATAGGCATCGCACTGCTTCCCGGATTTCTGATGAGCTCCATGTTTTTTTCGAATATGCTGCACTGGAAACTGAAAAAGTATCCCGATACTGCTGAAGATACTACTATTATCATGTGTGCGCACGATGAAGAGAAAAATATTGCCCAATCTATCCAGGCGATTTTGGATCAGCAATATGCCGGTCATATTCGTCTCATTGTTGTTGACAATGCATCTCAGGATCGCACCAAGCAGGAAATTCTGCAAAAGCAGGCCTCCGCGCATGCGGGCTGTTCCTTGGAATATGCTTACTGCACGCAGCCCGGGAAAGCGCACGCGCTGAATTACGGGCTGGAAATGGTGCGCACCCGGTATTTTATTACGGTAGACGCGGATACTTGCCTGGAAAAGCAAGCGGTACAAAAAATTATGAACCGTATTGCAGCCTGCCAAGACGCTTGTGTTGCCGGAAATCTGTTTGTTCAGAATTGCAGAGCGTCCTTGGCCGCAAAAATGCAAAATTATGACTATCTGCTCAGTATTGCGGCAATCAAGCGTTTCCAGGGAAGCTACCGATCCACCCTGGTCGCGCAGGGAGCGTTCAGCGCGTATCAAACGGAATCCGTCCGCCAAGTCGGCGGCTGGCAGGAGGTAATGGGAGAAGACATCGTATTAACCTACCAGCTGCTTCATCAGAAACTGCCGTCCGCCTATGAGCCCCGCGCGGTCGGTTATACAGCGGTTCCGGAAACCCTCGGCGGTTTATACAATCAGCGAAAGCGGTGGGCGATCGGTATGATTGAGGGGTTGTCATCCGTTCCGCCCTGGAGGCAGGGAACTGCCTATTCACGATATTTTACCTTTGTGAATCTTTCCGTTATTTACCTTGACTTTGCTTTTCTATTCGGCTTGATTCCGGGAATCATACTCGCGCTGTTCGGATACTGCTATCTGGCAGGATTTCTTACTCTGTTTGCCGTTGCGGTTTCCGTTCTGTTCTTTTTGAGTATGTATCTCTATCAGAGGCGGCTGGGAATCCCCTTTCGGAACAGCGTTTTAGGATTTCTCTGTTTCCTTTTGTTTTTTCAGGCCATTCAAAGCACGGCAGCCGTGCATGGCTATGTGATCCGCCTGCTGCGCAGAAAGGGGGAATGGAAATGAAACGGAAAAATATATTATTTTGCGCTTTTATCTGTGTTGTTATCGGATTGGTCGTTTGGGGCCTGTCTGCAGGAGCTCGCAGCCGTCTGAAGCGAAATGCGATTGCCGGCCCGGTCAACGCCGATCAACCTGTCGTAGCGCTGACCTTTGACGACGGACCAAATTCACGCTACACCCCGCAGATATTGGATATTCTGTATGAACAGCAGGCAGCGGCCACCTTTTTTCTGCTCGGCGAAAAAATGGACGGAAACGAGCTTCTGATCCGTGAAATCGCCGCCAGCGGGCACGAAATCGGAAGCCATACGTTTTCACATCCTGACCTTACGGCATTGGACAATTCGGAAATCCAAAAAGAAATCCGTCAGACGGATGAAGCACTGAAAAAAATTCTTCCGGACTATTCCATCCGTTATGTGCGTCCTCCGTACGGAAGATACACGGAAAAAGTCCAGGCGGCGATCGACCGGCCTCTTATGCTGTGGACAATTGACAGCCTCGATTGGGAGGATTCAGATGCGGAAAAAATTTATACCGTCGTCGTAGACCAAATTGAGGATGGCGATATTGTTGTTTTCCATGATGATAACGAGGAAACGGTCAAGGCGCTGAGTAAAATTATTGCGGAGCTTAAGAAAAGAGGTTTTCAGTTTGCGACCGTCTCGCAGCTGGCTCAGATCAATGAGTCTTAATTTCTGAGCGGTTTCCGCATTTTAAATGGCGGCAGGGCGCCGGAGATTCCCTTCCGGGTGTTCCGGTATCCTGCCGCCGTTATTTTGCAGCGAGCGGATCGCTTATTTCAGTACGGTGCTTTCAATGCCAAGAAGAGTATTGGCCAGAACAATTTCTTTTGAATGGTCGCCGTAAACCAGCGCCCAATGACGTCCCTCATACGCCTCGGCCAGAGCCTTCACGTCGCCGTCTATTTCAAGCTCAAGCTGAGTGCGGCAGGATGCAAAGCCGGTATTTCGTACGATTTTACCGGTCAGAACGACCATCCGATCCAATTTGTCATGAGAAATGCCCGTAACGGTGACCGTTTCGCCTTCTTTTCGAAGCACCTGAACGCCACAGCCGAGATTTGGAATCTCAAAATAATTATAGAGATTCAGCGGATCCTTAGCGTCCTTCTGGCTGTACGAATACACCGTCGGCGACGAGCAGTGCGATACGAATAACTTATTGTCCTCAGGGAATAAGTACGGATTCAGCATAAAGCACGGACATCCCGATGCGTAGCTTGTGATCATCATGTCGACCATCGTAGTTACATCCGCCTCGCAGGTCGCAACGATTCCCGCATCGTTCAGCTTGGAAAGCGCATAACAGGCGGTTGCCTCGATTCCGGTATGGATCATTGAATATAAACAGTTGATGGTCATTGCATCGGCGCCGGTTTCTTCTATTATTTCTTTCAGAACATAATATAATTTCTCGGCATTTTTGGGATTTCTTTCGGGATGGGAGCGATCGGCCGCCGCCTCCCTCTGCATGCTCCCCTTTTCATAAGCGCCGTTCCAGTTTTCAAACAGCTTCATGAATTTCTCGGAGCTTATATGCTTCCACGTGACTCCGAACTTTTGCTGGATCGCTTTGATCATCGCATATCCCCAGTTCCAGGAATGGTATGGCTCATACATGACTTCGCCGACGCAAAGCGCCGTAGTATTGGCAATGCGGAATCGGACCTGATAGGCCTTTAAAAGGGCGCGCAGCTCCTCAACATTCTTAACGACGTGAACGTCTTCGGATATTTTCAGGTATTCCGAAAGCTTTCTGTTGTCGCGAACAAAATACGGGTAGAATACGGCGCCATAGGACCAGGCCTCGCAATACGGGCGCGGTGCGATCAGGATGGGGCGGTTTTTGGAAGAAAGCGCCGCCAAAAAGAGATCAGTAATGCCTCCGAACGGATAAACGATATATACGTCGGCGTCCTCCAGATCCAGAACGTTTCCCTCTGAGAGGACCGCATCCGTAAAAATGGTTTCGCAGTCTGCCGGAATGACCGCTTCAAAATTTTTCCGAATTTCTGCCTTGTCGGATTCTGAGAGCAGACGGTTTGTTTCCGTGCATCTCGTCAGATCTCCGTCAAAGCGCGCGTTTACCGCCGCCGTATCGGCCGTCGTGTTTCCGAAAATCAGTCCGGCAATTTTCATATTCCTCATGCTATTCTCAACGCCTTTCTAAAAAATGTATTTCTTATTATAAAAAAAAGAGCGGAAATTCCAATGGGGAATTCTGCTCTTTTTATAGGGAAGTTTTGTCATTTCTTTTGCGGTAGGAGGCGGGCGTGGTTCCCACATGCTTTTTGAAAATCTCGTAAAATGTTTTCATGTCGCGAAAGCCTGCTTCGCTTGCCGCCGCTTTGACGCTTAGCCCGGTCGTATCCAGAAGACGGCAAACCTCCTGGATCCGTTTCCGCTGGATAAAGTGCGTCAGCGTTTCCCGGGTGTGTTTTTTAAACAGCTTGCTCAGATAAGACGGGCTTAAATACACATTGGAGGCCAGCTCTTGCAAATGCAGGGGCTTTTCGCAATGGGCTCCGATATATGCTATTGTCCGTTCTACTGCGTCCGTGCCGCTTTCCGTCGTATATTCTGAAAATGCCTGTTCTTCCTGCTCCTTTCGAAAGGCATGAATCAGCAGCAGCGTAAGAGATGCTCTTACGGCAGCTTCATAGCCTTTTGCTTTCCGATCGTATTCCCCAAGCATTCGTAGGAGAAATTGCTGAAGACAGGCGCCGTTTCCGCCGGACAGACGGATGTATCCAGGATTTTCTCCGTTTACAGCCAAAAAGCTTTTAAAAAAAATCCGGTAGAACGCGCCGAGAAAATCGTCCCCGCAGTCTGCCAGCGCTTCATCCAGAAATTCCGCTTGGAAAATGCAGTTGATGACGCCGAGCTTATTTTTCCCGCCGGACGTCAGAAAGCCGTGCACAATATTGGCATTCATAATAAACAGGTCGCCCTGCCGTGTCTGCTGCTTCTGGTTTCCCAAAATATGAATTCCCGATCCGTTTTCAATGTAAGCGATTTCGATAAAATCATGCGTATGCAGACAAACCTGACTGACCTCCGCACGGTGGATATTGAAAGACTCTTCGCCAGAGAAATAGGCTTTTGATTCACAAACGGGATATTTCATATTTGATCTCCTGATCTTATGGTTTTCCGATTTTATCACAAAAGCAATTTAGAAGTCAATGCGGCCAAATATAAAAATATAAAAACAGGAAAAAGCACAAAATCAGGACGCACCGCCGCGATGCCGCCCTCTGTTCCAGAATGGCCCGACACGTTCGCGGCCGGCATTTTTAAAGAATTTCGATAACCGCCGCACTCATATCATCTCTACCGTCTTCTTCCGCAAAATCGGAAGCTTTTTTCAGAATTTCATCGGCGGCCTTATGACAGCGCTTTTCCTCTCCGGCATACTTCCGGACCACCGAGGCGATATATTCATAGAAAACCTTTTGATTGACGCCGCCACTTTTGAAGGCGTCATATACGCCGTCCGTATAAAGTACGATACAGTCGCCGGAAGAGATCTCGCATTCCGTCATTTTGCAGTATAGATCGTTCAAATCAGACGTTACTCCTGCAGGAGGCTGATTGATTTCGATAACTCTGCAGCTTTCCTGTCCTACGACAACAGCCGGCATGGCTCCCATTTTTACAAAAGCGGCGCGTTTCTTATGACGGTCTATACAACAGATATCCATTGACGCCGTCATCACATCCGCAGATCCTGACGTAAGCATCATATTTACCATGGAGACGGCAGATGAGGTATCAATTCCGCTTTTAATATATAATTCCATCAATCGGATAACTGCCCCGCTTTGCTCTGAAGCACGTCGCCCTGTCCCCATGCCATCGCTGAGCACAAGAAAGCTCCTGCCGTCCGGAAGCTCCAAAAAGCAATACGAGTCGCCGGAAAGCTGATTGCCGGGTGCGGGGATGCAAAGCGTTTCCGAACGGACCTTAACCTGCGGACGCACGACAAAATGCAGCTCCCGCATGGAGTTTTTGCGTTCCCCCGCATGCGCGGAAAAAAGCTGCATCCGCTGTCCCGTTTCTTTGGAAAGGATTCGGAGAATTTCGTTGATTTTTTCTTTATCATAGTTTTTATGCGTATAAAGCGTTACCTCCGGCATATCGTATCGGTTCCTGACGACGAGCGCATCGTAAACGTAAATTTCTCGGCGCTTTAATGCGCTGATGATTCTTTTCTCGCAGTCGAAGTCATAATTTGTTGCAAGCTTAATTTCATCCGCAATACGGGAGGACATTTTTCCCATTTCTCCAAGCTGCTTTACGATCAGGCTCCGGCATTCCGCAATTTTGGCGCTGCAGATTTTTTCCGTCCTTTGAATTTCTATCGAAATTCGGATCTCGTCGATGACCTCCTGCGGCTTGATGCAGAATTTACCAAGCACTGCCATAACGCCCGGATTTTTGTCTCCCTCCTTCTCGATGATACGTCTGCATTCGCGAAGGGCTTTTTCCCGGAGCCGGTATTCTCGCTTCCAGCAGTTTCCGTTCATTTGGCAATTGGCGCAGACCTTGTTAAACACGCGGATTACGCATGGATCTTCTTTGCTTTTTTCAGCCCCTGCAGTGGTAATATCGATAAATTCAGAGGACATTTCCGTAAGCGTATCCGAATAAAAAGACGCTTTTCTTATTGCCGCATTCCGTACCTTTCCGGCATAATCCAGACGCACCGGAAGCTCTTCCGCCGCCTTCCCGGTTCTCCGCTTTGCGGCGGCTTCTTCAAGAAACGGAATCCGTACAAGGTTTAAAAGCCTTCTTGGCAAAAGAATGAAAATAATTGCAGAAAACCCCGTTTCATACATTCCATATATGATTTCTTTTGTACCGCCAAGCATGGCGGCAAGAATGACGTTTCCCACAACGAACGCAGCTACAACGCCGGCCTTGCCAAGCTTATTCAGCAAACCAGCAAGAAATCCGCAGAATGCGTACAGACAGATGGTCACTGCGGAGGAATGATTCGTAATAATCCCAATCATGATTCCCGCGGCGGCGCCCGTACCGATGCCGCCGCGCAGGCTGAAAACCATAATGATACAAATACTGATCACATTGCGGATCGAAAGACCAAACAGATTCAAAGCGGGCAGCCCCATCAGCGCGACGATCGCCATGATCGCCGCGCACGCCAGCTCCTCCTGATTCATTTTATATGTTGTCGTATTGTTTTCCGCAAAATCGGATGCCGATTGCTCGCCGATCCGATAAACAAAAAACATAATAAACGATACCGCGGCCTGCAAAACGAGATTTACGACATCCATCAAGGTGCATTCCGTAGCGGCAAGCACAATGACGGCGGGAACCGTTCCGGAAAAGACAAGAGCAGTCGCGCATTTCAGGACGAACGGAGCGTCTCCCCTGTCGTACGTTCTGAGAAAATAAAAGGAAACGGTAAACAGCAGGATTGTCAGCGACGCAATTACCGCCTGCTGCCACACGCCTGTAAGCAGCGTACCGATCAGACATGCCGCCGCATATAATATGACATTGATCACTCCGGAGCTCATGTCGTAAGCCATGAGGGCAACCGCAAAAGCCGCAGTGCCAAACGGCGCGATCCCCGCTACCGACGCGCGCGCCGCAAGCAATATATATACCGAATAAAGTATGCTCTTTTTATTAATGACACCCATATGCCGATTCCACCTGCCGTCAGCCTTATCTTCTGTAGAAATTATTTACCGTTTCATCATAAGATATCCGCAGCGACGAACAATGGCGAAATGTGTAAGCAGGGCAATTTATTTATTTTATAAAAAAACAAACGGTGAACAGGAGGCCTCCGATTGCTCCGCCGGAAGCGCCATTGCGGCAAGACGCTGTGCGAAAGCGCGGACGCCGCAGATTTCCGTAAAATAGTGACCGGCTCCGAGCGTGATGAAGGTTTCTTCCGCCAAAGCAACCGCTTCCGCGTGCTTGATTTCCCCCGTCAGCAGCAAATCGATTTTATGCGCGTAAATCCAGTCTGTTTCCCGGTCAAAGGCGCCGCAGGATACGCCGACTCTTTCGACGAGAAAATCCTGCTCGCAGGCTTTGGGGATGATCGCCTGTAAGTATGACACTCCCAGGCGTTCCTTCAGATCAGCCGCAAATTCCTCGAGAGGAACGAGTCCGGAAAGTTTTCCGTAGCGATGCCTTCCCGTATCATCCTTTTTTATGGACAGAAGGCCCGCACACTGTGCGAGCGCATCATTGATGCCGCCCTCCGCAAAGTCTAAATTCGTATGCGCCGCGTACACGGCAATTCCCTCCCGGATCGCAGCGCAAAGCGCCGGTTCCGTGTCCTCCGTGACTGCAGAAAGCGGGTGAAAAATCAAAGGATGGTGCGATACGATCATGTTGCAGCCCTTTTTGACGGCTTCTGCTATCACGGCGCTCGTTACATCTAAACAAACAAGGATTTTGGAAACCTCCGTTTCCCGGCTGCCCGTTTTGAGCCCCGGGGCGTCCCAATCGGCGGCAAGCGCGATCGGTGCGATTTCCCGTTCGATCAATTCAATAATTTCTTTTACCTTCACAATTTGATCCTCCGCTTTTTATAATCCGGTCAAGCTCTTTGAGGAGCCGCTCGTATACGTCCGTTTTCTCCGTGTACGTGCGGTCAGGCTCCCGTTTTTGTGCAAGCCCCGCAAGCACGTTGGAATATTTTCGATATAAAGCTTCATAATAGATGCGGTCGCTTTCCTTCAGCCTGCCGCACATGATTTTTCCCGTATAGCATTCGGTTTCCGTATAGGGCTGAGGCTCCCCTGTAAAACGTCCCAAAATTCCGACGTATACATGCAGGCCGTCTTTTACTGCGCGTTCTTCCTCGATCGAAAAAGAATGCTCCCATAAAAACTGCCGGAGCTCCGGCTCCGCCGTATTGGGCTGAAGCAGGAATAAAGTATTCCCCGGGAAATCCTTGTCGTTTTCACGCAAGGCCAGCCAATCGGCGAGAATTTTGCGGATCGTGAAGCCGCCCATTCCGGCGATTACGATGACGTCGCAATCCCGGTCCCGATAACCGTCCAGACCGGAACACAGCAGCGTTTCGATCCGATCCTCTAAGCCGTATGCAGCAATATTGTTCCTTGCAGTCTGCAAGGGCCCTTCTCGAAGATCGGAGGCGACGGCAGAGCCGCATTTGCCGGTTTGTATGCAATAAATCGGCAGAAATCCGTGATCGGTGCCGACGTCTCCCATGCGAGCGCATTCCGGCATCATGTCATACAGCATCTTCAGGCGCTGATTGATTTGATTGGACGTATTCTTTGACATATTCAACAAATTCTCCGGCAAGATCCTCGGAAGTGATTTTTTTTCTGACTTTGCCGCGCTCGAACAGCAGCGCCTCTCCATTGCCGCCGGCAATGCCGATATCGGCATTCGACGCTTCTCCCGGCCCGTTCACCGCGCATCCCATCACCGCGACATGAATCGGTCTCCGGAAAAATTTTTCTTTTTCAAGTGCCAGCAGACGCTGCTCTACCTGTGCTGCAATTTCCACCAGATTGATTTGGCAGCGTCCGCAGGACGGACAGGAGACAAAGCGGAGCATTTTGCCGCCGCCAAGGTTCAAAGCATGCAGAAGCTCTCTGCCAACGCGGACTTCCTCGCAGGGATCCCCTGTAAGCGATATGCGGATCGTATCTCCGATTCCGGAGAGCAAAACTGCACCGATGCCCGCGCAGGATTTGACGGTTCCTGAGAACGGCGTTCCCGCTTCCGTAACGCCCACATGCAGAGGATAATTTCTGAGCTCTGCCATTTTTCGGTACGCTTCTGCCGTTACCGAAACGTCGGAGGATTTCAGAGAAACTACGATATCCGTAAAATCCAATTCTTCCAATATGCGGATATGATTCATTGCACTTTCGACGATTGCTTCCGCGTTCGGACGCGTTCCGTATTTTAACACGAGCGATTTTTCCAGCGAACCGCCATTCACACCGATGCGGATCGGCACGTTGCGTTCCTTTGCGGCACGCACAACAGCCGCTGTTTTTTCTCGAGTGCCAATATTCCCGGGATTGATTCGAATTTTGTCCGCCCCGTTTTCGAGGCAGGTAAGCGCGAGGCGGTAATCAAAATGAATATCCGCAACCAGCGGAATATGAATTGCCTTTTTGATGGCTCGAACGGCCGATGCGGCCTCCGCATCGGGAACCGCCACGCGTACGATATCACAGCCTGCTTCCTCCAGACGCAAAATTTGCCGGACCGTCGCTTCGATATCCCGCGTATCCGTATTTGTCATGGACTGCACCGAAATGGGGCTTCCCCCGCCCATCGGCACGCTTCCGATATTGATTTTTCGTGTTTCGCTTCTGCGGTAATACATCTCGAGCTCCGCTTCCTAGCTTCGGATAATGCGCAAAATATCGTTCCCGGCGACAAAAATAGAAAAGAGAATCAGCAGTGCAAGAAAAATCAGAGAAACCGCCGCTTCCTTCTCCGGTGGCACTTTCTTGCCTCGCCGGATCAGTTCGATGATAATAAAGATCAGCTTTCCACCGTCCAGACCGGGGATCGGAAGAATATTAAAGGCCGCCAGGTTTGCGCTGATCAGAGCCGCCATTTCAAATAATGCCGTAATCCGTGTCCCGACGCCTACCTCAGACGTCACAACGTCGTCCACGATCGTCGTCAGACCGATGGGACCGGACATGGCATCCATGCCGAGCTTCCCCGTAATCAGCCATTTCAAAGAATTAAAAACAGATTTTACAAGTGATACGTTATAGACAACTGCGTTTCCGATTGCTTCGAACAGATTTCCTCGCTTTGCGCTGAAACTGAAGCCATACTGGTACGGGTCAAATGAGGCAAGCTGGCTCTGGACAGACGCTTCTGTATATAAATCATCTCTGGAGCTTAATACCGTTCCGTTTGCATCGTACTCCGTTTTAACGCAGACATATTGACTCGGGTTTTCCTCTGTTCCCTGTTTAAATTCGTATTGTATTTTCGAACCATCCGCCTGCGTCAGCTCGGCGATCAGCAGATTTTCGTCCCACGAGGCCTGATATGTCCCCGTTAACGTTTTGGTTTTTCCGTCGATCCGATAGATCTGAATCTCCGATCTTTTTCCGGTCTCGTCGATGTTCCGTACAAGCTTATATTTTTCTTTTCCTCCGTCTGCCTTTTTAACTGTAAATTCGCTGTCGCCAGAGCCCTCCGCATATTTTACAAGATTAAAGTCAAGCGGATTAAAAACGCTGTAATCATTATATTCCGTAATACTGTCTCCCGGTTCGAGGCCGATCATCGATATGGGCAGATGTTCGGCGACCACACTGACCTTGCGCGTATCATATCCGTAAATCATGAAAATTACGGTGATAACTACAATGGCAAGGATGATATTCATAAAAACGCCGGCCAGCAGAATAATGGTTCTCTGCCACCATGGCTTATTACAGAATGCGCCGTCGGTATCTTCTGTAGTTTCCTCCCCCTCCATTGCACAATAGCCACCAAGAGGAAGGCAGCGGATCGTAAATACCGTTCCGGTCTTTTTCCCGACGCGCTGAAACAGCTTCGGTCCCATAAATATGGAAAACTCGTTTACCTTTACGCCGAAAATCCTTGCCGCGATATAATGGCCCCACTCGTGTACAATAACGAGAAGCGTCAAGATCAAAAGCATAATCAGAATACTCAAAGCGATGGTCATATCATACCTCCTACTGCAGCTCTGGCCCACCTGTCGGCTTCAACGATTTCTTCCAGCGACGGGTTTTCCCGGAAAGGACACTCGCCGGAATTCAGATGGCGGTCCATCACCCTGGATATATTATACTGTATCTCATTAAATTTAATATGTCTTTTCAGAAAAAAACTTACCGCAGCTTCGTTTGCTCCGTTCATTACCGCAGGCATCGTCCCCCCGGTCTTTGCTGCGCGAAGCGCAATTTCCAAACAGGGAAACGCGTTTGTGTCCGGTTTTTCGAAAGTCAGACAGCCAAGCCTTGTCAGATCGAGTTCCTCTGCATGGGATTCCGCCCGATATGGATATGTCAGCGCCAGCCGGATCGGCACTTTCATGTCCGGATTGCCGAGCTGTGCGAGAACGCTTCCATCACGATATAAAACCATTGAATGGATAATGCTCTGCGGATGCACGACTACGTCGATTTCGTCCGGCTTCACCTGAAACAGGTGCATTGCCTCAATGACCTCCAGGCCCTTGTTCATCAGCGTCGCAGAGTCTACCGTGATTTTGCTGCCCATGCTCCAGGTCGGGTGTCTGAGCGTTTCTTCCGGAGTTACGTCCCAGAGGCTTTCAAACGACCTGCCGCGGAACGGCCCGCCGGACGCAGTGAGAAAAATTTTTCGAAGCGCGCTTCTGTCTCGCGGATCGTTCCCGTGCAGACACTGAAAAATTGCGGAATGCTCACTGTCTACGGGCAAAATCCTTACGCTGTGCGCTGCGGCTTCCCGCATGACAAGCTCGCCCGCCGCGACGAGCGTCTCTTTATTTGCAAGCGCAATATCTGTTCCGCGGTGGATCGCCGCCAGCGTAGGCCGCAATCCGATCATTCCAACAATCGCCGTTACAAGAAGCTCGGCGCCGCATTCGGCCACCTGCAGAAGGCCCTCCTCACCGTAAAAAATCTCCGGCTTCAGCTCGGGAGCCGTCCTTTTTAAAAGCTCCTCCAAGCGCGCCGCGCCCTCCGCAGTCGCCACGCTGAGAAGCGGCACGCGAAAACAGGCCGCCTGCCGTGCAATTCGCTCGACGTTGTCTCCTGCGGCTAGTGCCGCGATCTCGATATGAGGATTTGATTCCGTTTGCGCAGCTGCGTTCAGTTCCTCGACAACCTTCAGCGTCTGCGTTCCGATGGAACCGGTCGATCCCAAAATGGCAATTTTCATTTATGCTCAGGCACCACCTATTCCGCAAAACAGCAAATAATAGTATACCACCGGGATTGCAAATAAATAGCTGTCGATCCGATCAAGAATTCCGCCGTGCCCAGGGATAATTTTTCCGAAATCCTTAATTCCGGCATAGCGCTTTATTGCAGAAGCCGCAAGATCGCCGATCTGTGACACAATACCGGTAATGGCGCCGATGATTGCGTAATGATACAATGGGAGGCCGCGGTACGCCTCTGTGAACCAAAGCACAATTCCGTAGATCATTAATACGGCAATGCTTCCGACAAAGCCGCCGACACATCCCGCAACCGTTTTATTCGGGCTGATTTCCTCAATCAGCTTTCTCTTGCCAAAGGCTCTTCCGATAAAATACGCAAAGGTGTCGGTTGCAACGGCGCCGATCAGCGCCAGGAAAAACAAATATACGCCGCCCTCCAGATCCCGGAGCTTTACAAAATAACTGATCAGGAACAGAACATAAAATCCGCCGAATACGGTAATCGCAGCGTCCGCCGCGTTATAGGCCTCATGGCGAAACACAAGCAGCGCAAGAAGAATCAGCATCCCCAGCAGAAAAATCGGCGGAAAGAGATTTACCCGGCCGAACGCTTTGGCCTCAACCATGATCGACAAATAGGAATCTCCATCAAAATACATCATCAGGGCGAGAAGTACAATATAAAGAATCCCAAATAATTTGATCGGAGCGTAGCCTCTTTTAGAAAAAGCATTATAAAATTCAAAAATTCCGATTCCTCCGAATAGAAGAACCAGTATGTCCAGGACGTATCCTCCGATCAGGATTGCAGCTACGGCAATCGCCGCTACGACGATGCCGGATATCACTCGTTGCTTCATCTTGTTATGATCCTCCGTATCTTCTCTGACGCTTCGTATACGCACGCAGCGCCGCAATCAGCCGTTCCTTTGAAAAATCAGGCCACCAGCCGCTGTCGAAGTAAAATTCTGTATACGCCATCTGCCAAAGAAGAAAGTTGCTGATCCGCTCCTCGCCGCTTGTCCGGATCAGCAGATCGGGATCCGGCGCGTCCGCGGTATAAAGATATTTTTGAAACAGAGATGCGTTCACTTCCGCTTCGCTAATATTTCCCTCTGAAATTTCACGCGCAATCGCCTTCACGCCTCGAAGGATCTCGTCTCTGCCGCCATAATTAATGGCAATCAGGGCTGTAAGCTCCGTGTTGTGCTCGGTTTCTTCCTCGATTCGCGCAATAGATTTCTGGAGCGAGGCAGATAATCTAGAACGGTCTCCAATAATGAGAAAACGAATTTTATCTTTGTTTTTTCCCATAATTTTATTGAAGTTTTTCAGCTGTGCCGCCAGAAGCGACATCAGACCGTCGACCTCCGCTGCGCTTCGTTTCCAGTTTTCTGTAGAAAACGCGTAAAACGTAACGTAGCGAATTCCGAACTCCGCCGCGTCGGATAAAAGCTGACGATAAGCCTCCACACCCTTCTTATGGCCTGCAACGGCAGGCAGACCGCGCTCCTTCGCCCATCTTCTGTTGCCGTCTGGTATAACAGCGATATGGCGAGGGATGTGAAGCACCTCGCCATGATATTCGATCAGCTCCTTACTGATCCGCCGAATGTCCTGCGTCATATTTCCATGAGCTCTTTTTCTTTTGCCGAGGTCACTTTATCGATTTGAGCAATATGCTTATCCGTAATGTTCTGTATTTCCTTCTCGGCTTCTTTCTGCTCGTCTTCCGTGATTTCGTTTTTCTTTTTTAAGCTTTTAAAATGCTCCATCGCGTCCCTGCGGATATTGCGCGTCGCAATTTTCGCATCTTCTCCGTACTTTTTCACCTGTTTTGTCAGCGCGATCCGCCGCTCTTCCGTAAGAGGAGGAAAAACAAGCTTCAGCGTTTTGCCGTCGTTGTTTGGATTGATTCCGATATCCGATTTCTGAATTGCCTTTTCCGCGGCCTTCAGCACCGTCACATCCCAGGGCTGGAAAACCAGCATTCTCGCTTCCGGAACCGTAATATTCCCCACCTGATTGATCGGCGTCTCCGTACCGTAATATTCTACCGTTATTTTATCCAGAATTGCAGGATTTGCACGTCCCGCACGCACAGCGGCAAACTGCTCCTCCAGGACGGAAATCGTCCGGTCCATTTTCTCACTGAACTGTTTATAATCCTCTTTGTTAATCATATTTATCACTCCTGTTGCGAATTCATTGCTTCCAATATATCACAATTCTGCGAAAAGAGCAATTTAATTGTTTTTCTCGAAATCATGCATGAATGCAATCAAAGCCGCAACGCCTTCCTCCGGCATCGCGTTATAAATAGAAGCACGCATTCCTCCGACGCTGCGGTGTCCCTTCAGATTGGCAAAGCCGGCCGCGGTCGCTGCCTCGACAAACCGCTTGTCAAGCGTCTCGTCCCCCGTAACAAACGGAATGTTCATAATTGAACGGTCCTTACCTGTCACCGTTGCGCGGAAAAGCTTCGAGCCATCAAGATAATCGTACAATGCCCTTGCCTTCCGTTCATTGATTTTTTCGATTTCCTTCACGCCGCCAAGCTCCTTCAGCCACTCCAGTACCAGCTTGCAGATATAAATCGAATAGGTTGGCGGCGTATTATATAGCGAGTTGTTTTTCGCATGAATGTCATACCGGAGCATCGTCGGCGTCTCTTCCCTGTGCCGTCCGATCAGATCATCGCGTACGATCACTACAGTCAGTCCGGCGGGACCAATATTTTTCTGAGCGCCGGCAAAAATAATTCCGAACCTCGAAACATCCGTTTCCTCTGAGAGAATTGCCGAAGAAAAATCAGCGACGATCGGCACGCTGCCCGTATCCGGAATTTTTGTGTAGCGCGTTCCATAGATCGTGTTGTTCCAGCAGATATGCACATAATCCGCCTCCGGCGTAAAATCCTCGCGTTTGGTTTCGGGAATATACGTAAACGTCCGGTCTGCGGACGAGGCAACGACGTTTACTTTGCAGAATTTCTTTGCTTCCGCCTCCGCCTTGTTCGTCCACATTCCCGTTCCGATGATATCTACGATGCCGGAACCGTTTCCGATATTCAGAGGAACTGCCGCAAACTGAGTGGAAGCACCGCCCTGCAGAAAAAGGACTTTATAATTTTCAGGGATTCCCATAAGCTCGCGGAGCAGCGACTCCGCGCCGTAAATAATTTCTTCATACGCCTTAGAACGATGGCTCATCTCCATCACGGACATTCCCGTGCCATTGTAGTCCAGCATTTCGCTCTGCGCCCTTCTCAAAACCGATTCCGGTAAAACCGCCGGGCCGGAAGAAAAATTATATACTCTTTTCATACTATGTTCTCCTTATCATTCAATGACCGTACCGATGTCCTCCCCGCATACTGCGCGCACCATATTATACGGATCGCGGACGCCAAATACGTGAATCCTGACGCCGTTGTCTTTACACATGGAAGCCGCGGTAGAATCCATTACCTTCAGATCCTTCCGAAGAACGTCGGCATGCGTAAGACGGGAAAATTTCTGCGCATCAGGATATTTGACGGGATCCTTGTCATATACAGCGTCTACGTTCTTCGCCAGCAGGATCGCATCGGCTCCGATTTCTGCCGCACGCAGCGCTGCGGCGGTATCCGTCGTAAAAAAAGGATTCCCCGTGCCGCAGCCGAAAATCGTTACCCTTCCTTTTTCCAGATGGCGCACGGCTTTGTTCCGGATGTACGGCTCCGCAATCTGCCGCATTTCGATCGCCGTCTGCACTCTCACAATCATACCGTGCTGCTCCAGAGCATCGGCCAGGGCAAGCGAATTCATCACGGTCGCAAGCATCCCGATATGATCCGCGCGCGTTCTGTCCATATTGGCGTTCTGCGCGCCGCGCCAGAAATTTCCGCCGCCAACGACGACGGCGATTTCCACTCCCATATCGGATATCGTTTTTAAATTTTCCGCTACTCTGTCAAGCATTTCCGGATCAAGGCCAAAGCTTTTGCCGGTTTCCGTTTTGGCCGCAAGCGCTTCTCCGCTGATCTTGATCAAAACTCTTTTATATACAGGTTCGCTCATGGGGATTCCTCCGTATAGATCTCGGTATTCAAAAAAAGGGCTTTTTGCAAAGCCCTCTCGAACGCGGTAATTATTTCAACTGCTTCATGACCTCGTCCGCAAAATTTTCTTCTTTTTTGGCAAGGCCCTCGCCCTTTTCATATCTGACGAAACGTCTTACCGTAATTTTTTCGCCGATCGTTGCAATCAAGCCGTTTAAGATATCGGAAACCTTTTTCTCCGGATCTTTCACGAACGGCTGTTCCAGAAGGCAATAATTTTCATAGAATTTCGAAATTCTGCCCTCCACCATTTTGTCCACAATTTTCTCCGGCTTTCCCTCGTTCAGCGCCTGCGCTCTGAGAACGGCTTTTTCTTTCTCAATGTCTTCCGCCGGAACGTCGTCTTTGGAAACATAGAGCGGATTGGTTGCGGCGATATGCATGGCGACATCTTTGACAAATCCGCGGAAAACGTCGTTTCTGGCTACAAAATCCGTTTCACAGTTTACTTCTACCAAAACGCCGATTCTTCCGCCTCCGTGGATATACGCTTCCACTATGCCTTCGCTGGCGATTCTTCCGGCCTTTTTCGCGGCGGCGGCAAGACCCTTTTCTCTGAGATAGTCAGCGGCCTTTTCCATATCGCCGTTTGTCTCGGTCAGAGCCTTCTTGCAGTCGTTCAGTCCGGCGGACGTTCTTTCCCTTAATTCTTTAATCATGCTTGCGGAAATATTCATGCTTATTCCTCCTCCGTAATTGCGATATCTTCCGTCACTTCTTCTATCTCGTCGGAGTCCTTTGCTTCCTCATAATCGCCGGCGTCGCCCTCTTTCCCTTCAATGATGGCGTCGACCATTTTTCCGGCAATAAGCTTTACTGCGCGGATCGCATCGTCGTTTCCGGGGATTACGTAATCGATTTCGTCCGGATCACAGTTGGTATCTACGATCGCAACAACGGGGATTCCAAGCTTTTTGGCCTCCTGTACCGCGTTTCGCTCGACTCTGGGATCCACGACGAAAAGCGCCGCGGGCAATTTCTTCATGTTCTTGATTCCGCCCAGGTTCTTTTCCAGCTTATCGCGCTCCGCCTTCAGCTTAATGACTTCTTTCTTGGGAAGACGCTCAAAGATTCCCTTTTCTTCCATATCGTTCAGCTTATTCAGCTTTTCGATTCTCTTCTCGATGGTTTTGAAATTGGTAAGCATGCCGCCGAGCCATCTGTTGTTGACATAATATTGGCCGGCCCGTTCGGCCTCCTCTACGATCGAATCCTTCGCCTGTTTTTTTGTTCCGACGAAAAGAACTTCCCCGCCGTTCTTTGCGACATCGGCAAGAAAATAATACGCCTCGTCAATCTTCTTGACGGTCTTCTGCAGATCTATGATATAGATCCCGTTTCTTTCCGTGAAAATGTATTCCGCCATTTTGGGGTTCCATCTTCTCGTCTGATGGCCGAAATGCACGCCTGCTTCCAGCAATTGCTTCATTGAAATGACTGCCATTAAATTTTCCTCCTTTTATTTTGATCCTCCGGCTCCTTCCTCTTCCCGCGGAAGCGCTCTGTAAAACGCCAGGACCGCGCGAATCCAAAGCCGTGCGTATTGCTAAGCAGCGTTTGGTATTATAACAGACATTTTCCCGGAATGCAAGCGTAAAAGCACCGCCTTAATTGCGTCTCTGAGCCTGCCAAGCGAGCCCTATTGCCCGGGAGCAGGCTGCAGGCGTTTTTTCTTATTCCGAAGGAGCATAGTAAAAATTTGCGCGATGCGGCGATCCTCCGCAATGGTTCCCTTGCCCGTCCTCAAGGGAGGACCGGCATAAGCGCCGCTTCTATTGAGACGGCTCCGGCTGGCTTTGCCGGCCGTTTGCCATTCCGCCCGGATTACATTTATCGGGAAATAATAAATTTGCGATATGCCGACCATTTACATTCCCCTGCAGAAGTCCCTCCAAACAGTAGTGGCAATAGCAAACGATCGTATCTGTCTGATACTGTCTGCAATAAGCTTGCATGAGTGCAATTTGTTCTTCTTGCGTATGATTTATAAATTTTCCTTTGGCTTGTTCTACGTAATGTTTGGGAGCAAGCTTGGAATTCTTAACGGGCTGTTCCCGATATAAAGTGCTTCCGCAAAAATCTGTTTTCTCATGATTCTTATTTGCTTCTACGTATTTTATATTCATTTTTCTGAGCAAGCTGCGGACAGCTTCTTGCTCATGCAGACGTTCTCTGGTTCGCCAGCAGTCCTGAATCGTAACCTCCACTCCGCCATAGTCCGGAAAAGAAAATGACGGATCACAGTCAATGAATTCCCAAAGGGACACGGCCTTTACGCCTGTGCGCCATTCTTCCACAATATTAGTACAATTATGACAAACAGAAATTACGGTGTCTCCCGGTTGAAAAACCTCGGATACCGGAAGCTGCTTCCATGCGTTTTGAACGCTGCAATCTGAAATTCTTTTTGTGTTTTGCGCTACTCGGTAATTTGGAATACAGCAGCGTACAATCGTAATGTCCGGCTTTGCTTTTATATACTTTTGCAGCAGCAAGCTTGTTTCAGGAAACCGCGCTGTGAACATACAGCTTGCAATATAGTAATTAGACATTATTACTCCTCCACAGTTTTTTATATTTCTGCGGCCCAAAAGCTCTTATCCGGCGCGGTATGGCAGGGTGGTTTCCCTTTCATCTGAAAGTATTTTCGACTACTCCCGGAAGCAGCTTGTAAATGGAACCGTTTATTTTTTCTTCGAACAGGGCTTCGATTTCTAAGATCTTTTTCCATCGCAAAGTCGTGGCGGGCGGTGTTCCGTAGCGAATTGCAACATCGACAAACCGTTTTTCCAAAAGGCAAAATCCAGTTGGAAGCGCCAGCGCGTCGCACAGCTGCACAAGTCGGTCATAATCATCATAAACGGCGTTTTTGATAAAATGCTCCATAAACAAATAGTCGCTTTCGGATACGTCAAACGTGCCGATAGAGGTTTTTATATCCTGGATCATAAAAGCATGAGAGATACAGATTTGCGCCGCCTTTTCCCAGCCGCGTTCCATGCAAAAGCGATAGCCGTCTATCAAATGCTTTTCAGAGGTTACTCCGGCATATCTTCCGATATCATGCAGCAGTCCAAAGCAATATGCCAGGTCAGAAGATAAATCGCTGCACTGCGCGGCAATATTTTTACAGGCCAGTGCCACAAAGCGCGAGTGTTCTATCCATTTTCCTGGATTTAATCTTCCCGCCCATTCTAATTCGGTTTCTGCTGTTCTGCAATTCAGTTCCAACTCATTTATTCCTTTCTTAAGCAAGGGAGACTGAAGTGAAACGCCCCGGCTCCTCCGCTCATTTAAAAGCTTACGAAGGCAGACAGGCATTACCGTTTGTGCGTGCATCTCGCGAGATCGCTGCCTATCTGCAATTATTATAGCGCCAAAGACACAAGGATAATATCTCTATTCTGTCATATTTTATCACTATTCTGCCATTTGCGGCGGTATTGCAGCGGTGTGCATCCTGTAGCTTCACGAAAGATTTTCCCAAAATAGCTGGCATTTCCTAATCCGCAGGCATATCCGATTTCTGTTATAGTCCTTTGGCTGTCTGCAAGCATTTGGCGGGCCGCCTGTATCCGATAGCTCTTTATATACTCAACAGGCGTCATATGCAAATAGTTTTGGAAAACCCTATAGCATTCCCTTTCGCTTAAATAGGCAATTTGGGCAAGCTCTGAAATAGATATTTTTTCATGGTAATTCTCATGGATATATATCATCATTCGTTTTACTTTATCAGCGGTACTATTAACGGATTGCGTTTTCTCCTGGAGTATGGAGCCGCACAGCTTGAACAGCCGGAGCCATATCTGCGAAAGGGCCTCTCTTACATTTATCTCATAGCCAAATTCATCTTCTGACAGTAAAAATGCGCTGCGAATCAAATCAATAACAGCCGCCTGCTCCCGTTCTTCCGCACCGAGTGCAATTATTTCTATTTGGGAGCATGTAATAATCGGCATAATATACTTTTGCTCAATAATACTTCCATGACTCCCCGCCAGTAATTTCGGGGCAAAAATATGCAGCAGCTGTACGTTTTCTTCATTATGCGTCTGAATTTCTGTCATATGCAATACGTTAGAATTAACCATACCGGCTGAACCGGCAGAAAACGTGACGGTTTTACGCGGCGTATGATATTTTAGCTTGCCGCTTTCTATGTAAAATAGCTCTATGGCGTTATGCCAATGCCACGGCACAAAGGGCTCACGATAATAGTCCAGCTCTGCGCGCGAAGCGATATATGGAAAATCAGGAGTGGCGTATGGCAGCTTTTCCTCATTGCTGCCTATCTGAAATTCTAAATTTCGGGTAATTCTCATTCTAACACCTCCCTGATACGAATTGTACCTTAGCTGAGCCGGAGACAGCGCAAGTGCTATCGCCCCGTCTTATAATTCTATGTATTTCGGCGGAAGCGCCGGAGCCTTCATCGCCTGGACGGCTTGTGAAACGGATTGTTTTCCCTGCAAAACCATTAATTTCGACGTGCCGTGGGCAATCAGCTTTCCGGCAGTGTCTGTCACTGCTGCCTGACAAAGGCATATGCTGCGGCCGATTCGGATGGTTTGTCCCTCGGCGATCATGACGCCTTCTTTCATCATGGATAAATTATTCACGCTTAAGTCGACGGAGGTATAACCGGCGTTTTCCTCCATTTCACAATATGCGGCCCAGTAAGCTGCCGTATCGATCACCGACGCATAAACGCCGCCGTGCACCCCTCCAAATGGATTCAAATGCTTTCGATCAAGCGCGACCGTTATTTTGGAATATCCTTTGCGCAGTTCACAGACTTTCATATCAAGAAGCTTGAAAAAAGGGCTGGCGTTTATTAACGCCAGCAATGCGTCGAGATGCTCCGGATTGATTTGCTTCATATCCTTTTCCCTCCTTCTCCGTTATTATAACAAAAAGAAAAGATTTGGAAAAGAAGCGGCTTCCGTTAAAGCTCAGCCGATATCCATCGTGATTTCCACAACCTGATAATAGGTTCCCGCACGGATCAGCATCGTGTGACTCCCGGAAGAAAGTCCGGAAATATCGACATCGTCGTCGAATGCATTGTTGGCCGCCGCTACATCGCTCCTGTAATCCGCGGGAAGCGAGATCCAGGCGCCGCCGTCTATAACAGTATTGAAAGGATGCCGTCCCCGCCCTGCGTACAGACCAGCCCTGGACATAAAGCGTCTGCATGCCTGCGCGCACGGAGGTTTCCGCACAGATGACTTTATCATCGAATTTATGCAAAGCAATGCATTTTGTCCTTTTCAGGACGATTCCTTTTTGAACACCCAAAATTTATTCATCAAAAAATTAACGATCAGCATAACGGGCGTCACGATCAGCTTGCAGTAGTCCTCCGGTACGGAAAATACTCTGTTGACAAGCATAACAAGCAAAGCGCTCATTATGGCATATATCACAAACGCAGCGATAAATTTCGGTCCTGTCCGGCGGTTTCTGCCGTCGAATACAAATTTGCTATTTAAAAGATAGCTGTTCACCGCTCCTGCGATATCTCCCAGGATGGAGCTTGTCCCCGCAGCAAGATTAAAGCCAAACAGCACAAGCTCAAAATCAAATAAGCCCCAAAGCCGCAAAAGGATCCAGCTGACGATCAGCGCCACTACGGTATTGGATACTCCGACGCAGCAAAATAAAATAAATTGCTTATATTTTAACCAGAGGGCTTTGATTTTTTCCATTCCATATACTCCTTTATGTATTTAGACCGCCGCGGCTTCGTCTTCTGCAGGCAATCCCCGTTGCAACCATCAGAATCAATGCGATCACAGAAGAAATCAGAACGCTGGCAGTCAGGCCATACGCATCTACCATCAGATACGTCGCGATGCCCGAAAAGTTAAATGCCGCATGAAACAGGATATTGGAAGTAAGCGTGCCTGTTATCTCATACAGCCAAACCATCACAAGAGAAAGCAGGCCGGAATAAATTCCCTGCAATATATTTCCGTGATAAACTCCAAATAGTACGGAGGTGATCAGCGCCGCCGCCAGCACAGAAAGCCTGTGGGACGCTGCGGTCACGCGCGCAGGGATGGTATTGAGGATCTTTTTAAGCGCATTGTAGAGGAATCCGCGAAACAGCAGCTCCTCCACTATGGGCGCAGCGATTACGGTCGCCATATAAGAAAGCAAAACACTGCCTCCGTCAAATGCGCTGACGCTCTCCTGGTTTTCCTGCACCCAGCTTTCCGGCAGCCGTTCGGAAATAAGATTCAGAAGCGTATTAAACGAAACGCCCACGAACGTGCCGATCGCCAAAGAAGAAACGGAAAGCGTCCCGCCCAGCCGGCGCGTATTGATGCCGATCATGCGGGAAAACCGGACCTTTCGGTTTACAAGATACAAAATGAGAAGCAGAAGCAGCGCCGCTAAAATATAAAGCAGCGAAATATTCCGATAGAAAAGCGCATATACAAGCTCATTCAGCTCCGTTTCATTTGCTCCGGGGTGATTCCGTACGGCGTAGATGGAAAAAAGAAAAATCGCGGCGTACTGAACGATATAATTCACCGCCTGCCATGCCAAATACGCCAGACATGGAATCAGCACTGCCTTCAGAATTATCATACTCTTTTTGGGAGGATTCTGCTCATTTTCATACATACGCTGCCGCGCCTCCTTCGATCGCTTCCAATCTTGTTTCTTTTTTGGTATAATATCCATACCGTGTAATTATAACCCAATTCCGGATAATTACAACTTTTTTCGCAGGAGTGATCGGAATGCAGATTTCGCGTACTGAGGCGGCATATGTGATTCTCAACAGAATAAAAGAAATCAAAAAAGAACGAGGCAGCTGTCTCGTTGCGATCGACGGGAATTCCGGCAGCGGAAAAAGCACGCTTGCCGCCCAGCTTGCCGCCGCATCAGGAGCGACGCTGTTTCACATGGATGATTTTTTTCTTCCTCCGCAGCTACGAACGGAGGATCGTCTCAATACTCCCGGCGGCAATATCGATTCGGAGCGTTTTGTGAAAGAAATCATAAAGGGACTTGAAAAAGGCAGAACCTTTTCCTATCGAGCCTTTTCCTGTAAAAATTCCTCATATATTGAAAAAACGGCCCCGCATTCGACTGTAAATATCCTTGAGGGCGTTTACAGCATGCATCCCGACTGGCAATCTGAGCTCAATTTGAAAGTGTTTCTCCAGATTCCGCCGGAGGTTCAGCAGGATCGCATTTTGCACAGAAGCGGCCCGGAACTGCTGAAAAAATTTACGGAGATATGGATTCCCCTGGAGAACCGGTATTTCGAGTTTTACGGGATCCGCGAACGCTGCGATTATATTGTCACCGTATAATTTGACATTCCTCCCTTCCCGCTTTATAATTTTGCAGGACTGATCGGGAGGACAGGATGCGGAATCAAAGAAACGCTTTTTGGGAAAAATACGGAATTTTTATTTTTTTTGCGGTATTTTCCGCACTTCTGCTTTCCGTTTGTTCCATGTGCTCTTTTCTTTTCCCGATCCATGACAGAGTAGATCAAAATGTATTTTTTACCGTCGGCAGGGAAATTTTGAACGGAAAAGTCATTTACCGCGACTTATTCGAGCACAAGGGGCCGCTGACTTATTTTATTCATGCCGCCGCCGCACTGATCTCTGAAACTTCCTTTCTGGGCGTCTATCTGATTGAAATTGTCTCTTTAACTGTTTTTTTGATATTTGCCTATAAAACCGCGCTTTTTTTTACAAATCGCCAATTTTCCTTTTATTCTGCGATGCTCCTTGCCGTTGTGCTGCTTTGTTCGGAATGCTTCCAGCGCGGCGACAATGTGGAGGAGCTCTGTCTGCCGCTTTTAATGATTTCTATGTATTATCTGCTAAGAGCCATTCCGCTCCCGCAGCATCCCAATCCGAGACCGCAGTCGTCCGCTGTGATTTTCTTAAACGGACTGCTTTTCGGATCGGTATTGTGGATTAAATTCAATTTGGTTGGCTTCTGGATCGGATGGAGCTTTGTAACGTTTCTGCCGCTGCTCTTCCGGAAGGAATTCCGAACGTTTTTCCTGCGCGTTCTTTTGTTTTTCGCCGGCTTTGCCGTCACGGCGCTTCCCTGGATTCTGTATTTTTACCAGAAGGATGCTCTGTATGATTTTTTGTATACGTATTTTTATTGCAATATTTTCCTGTATAAGGACGACGCTGGCCTCCTGCTCCGGCTGGGCTCCGTTCTTTTCGGAATGGGACGGAATTTGATCGGAAATCTCGTTTTGATTGCGGCGTCTGTGTACGGGCTGATCCGCCTGGTGAAGCTCCGTGTTTTTTCTCCGCTGATCACGTATGTCGGATTATATGCCGGCGTATTTTTCGGCGGACGCTGGTATACGTATTATTATTTGATCTTGGCTCTCTATGCGCTCTTTGGCATCGTATTTGTGTTTGAGGATATCAAAACGCTTCGTCCGCTGAAATGGGCCCGTTCGCACGCGAAAAAGGCGTTTCTTTTTTTTCTGCCGCTTTGCCTTGCCGCTGCCGTTCTGTGTAGCAACTGCCTGCCGTTTTACGGATTGGAAAAATCCGCCTATCCGCAGTTTCAGTTTGCATCCTATATCAAAAGCTCCGGCATCGAGAATCCAACCCTGCTGAATTACGGCTTCATTGACCAGGGCTTTTATCTGGCGGCCGGCATTTCACCTGTCAACAAATACTTTTGCCGGGTTAATATTCCGTACGATGCGCTCCCGGAGATGTATGATCAGCAGAAGGAGCTGATAGACGAAAAGATCGTTGATTTTGTCGTCGTACGGATAAACGGCGCTGAAAAATCCATCGAAAAAGATTACATCGATTCGATCACGCAAACAAGCGGTTATCATTTTCAGAACCCCGCCTATATCGTTCCGGAGGAAAGCATTCCTCATTTATTTGAAAATTATAGGCTGGTCCTGGAAGCACGCGATCCTGCTGAAGAATATGTATTTGGCCTGTTTCAGAAAAAGCCGTAAGAAACTTCTTTTTTGTGTTGACAAACCGTAACGAATGGGTTAGAATATCTTCTGTTGTTCAGGTGACCAAGCAGTTGGTTGCTCTGTACAAAGCGTTGCACCCATAGCTCAATTGGATAGAGCGTCTGGCTACGGACCAGAAGGTTGTGGATTCGAGCTCTGCTGGGTGCGCCAAGAAAAGCCTTTCGTTATAGTAAGAAACGAAAGGCTTTCATTTTTAATTGCTTTGGACGCTCCCTGGCCTATTCAAACAGCTCATCCATAAGCCTGCGGATTCTTTTGGTTCTTTCTTGCGTTGCCTCGCGGCTGACGCTAAGCTCTGCAACGTCGCCCTCCTTTGCCTCAGGCAGGAGTACCCTTTCCAGCTTCGCAAAGCGCTGCTTTCCTTCTTGATCTGTGTATTCAGCAATGATGTAATCGCCTTCAAAGCGATCGACAATGAACTGCATGATTAACCATCCCCTTTATTTTTCGGAAATCACCTCGAGCTCCGTTCCGTTGGAACGAACCGTAATGGTACCCTGCTCATCCGTCCGACAGATCTGCGCGCCTGCGGCCTGCCACTTTTCTACAACAAAAACGTGCGGATGATTATAGCTGTTGCCGGCTCCGACTGAAAAGATCGCGTATCGTGCCCCGGTCGCTTCTACAAAGGCATCTCCGGAAGAGGTGCCGCTTCCGTGATGCCCGACCTTGACCACATCGGCACGCACATCGTACCCTGCCTCGAGAATTTCGTTTTCACTCAAAATTTCCGCGTCTCCCATAAATAGGAACCGGTGCTCTGCGTTGACGATTCGGAGCACCGCCGAGTAATTGTTTAATTCTTCATAGCTTTCTCCGATTGGCGCCAGCAGCTCTACGCCCGCGCAAATCTGTACGCCTGCCTGTGCCGTTTTGATTTTCAGGCCTTTCTCGGCAATCGCTTCGAGCAGATTCTCGTACGTTTTCGTATTCGTGGAAGCCTTCGGCATGTAAATCTCTCCGATTTCAAAGGACTGAACGACTTCTTTCATGCCTCCGATATGATCGGCGTGCGGATGCGTCGCGATCAAATAATCAATTTTTTTGTAGCCCTTTTCTCGGATAAAGCTTACGATCCGTTCGCCGGCCTCCGCTTCTCCGGCATCAATCAGCATGGTTTTTCCGTCCGGCAGCTCCACAAAAGCGGAATCGCCCTGTCCCACGTCAAGAAAGCTGATTGTAAGCTCGCCGGAAGCGCCGGGCACAATTTCTTCGCGCTGCGGCGTCCCAGCCGGCTCCTGAGAAACGAAATCCCCAAAGAAAACGTCATTCAGAGACAGTTCGTCAAAAATACATCCTGATAAAAAAGAAACGCATAATACAATGATAAAAAGGAGTGATGCTATCGTCTTCTTCAAAATAATCGATCCCTGCCGCAATATGTTTTTTCTATTATAGCATGTACAGTCCGTACCGTAAATAAAAACATCCGCAGACAGTATCAATACTGCCTGCGGATCTGCTTTTTATTTATCGGAGCACTGGAATTAATACATTCCGCCCATTCCGCCTCCGGCGGGAGCCGCCGGCTCGGGCTCGGGGATATCGGCCACCACTGCTTCCGTCGTCAGAAGAATGGAAGCCACCGAAGCCGCATTCTGAAGCGCAGAACGCGTTACCTTCGCAGGATCTACGATTCCGGAAGCAATCATATCTACGCATTTCTCGCTGAGCACATCATAACCGATGCCCGGCTTCGCAGCTTTCACCTTGTCTACGATGACCGCGCCCTCCAGACCGGCATTAATAGCAATCTGCTTTACCGGTTCCTCCAGCGCTTTCATTACGATCTGAACGCCTGTCTTTTCATCGCCGCTCGTCGTCTTAAGAAGCTTTGCAACGGAAGAAATCGCATTGATATAAGCCGTTCCGCCGCCTGCAACGATTCCCTCTTCTACCGCTGCTTTCGTAGCTGCAAGAGCATCCTCGATTCTCAGTTTTCTTTCTTTCATTTCGGTTTCTGAAGCAGCGCCGACCTGGATCACCGCTACGCCGCCCGAAAGCTTTGCCAGACGCTCCTGAAGCTTTTCCTTGTCAAATTCAGAGGTCGTTTCCTCGATCTGGGATTTGATCGACTGAATTCTCTTCTTGATTTCCGTCTTGTCGCCGGCACCGTCTACGATGATGGTGTTCTCCTTCGCTACCTTGACCTGTCTTGCGCGGCCAAGCATTTCAATCGTCGTTTCCTTCAGATCGTAGCCAAGCTCTTCGGTAATGACCTCGCCGCCCGTCAGGATCGCGATGTCACGCAGCATTTCTTTTCTCCTGTCGCCAAAGCCCGGAGCTTTTACCGCAACGCATGCAAACGTACCTCTGAGTTTGTTGACAATCAGCGTCGTCAGCGCTTCACCCTCTACGTCTTCCGCGATAATCAGGAGCTTCTTGCCCTGCTGTACGATCTGTTCCAGAATCGGCAGGATTTCCTGAATGTTAGAAAGCTTTTTGTCTGTAATGAGAATATACGGATCTTCAAGAACGGCTTCCATTTTATCCGTATCAGTCGCCATGTAGGCGGAAACATATCCTCTGTCGAACTGCATGCCTTCCACGACTTCCAGATTCGTACCCATTGTTTTTGATTCTTCAACGGTAATAACACCGTCGTTCGTAACCTTTTCCATCGCATCCGCAATCAGCATACCAATGCTTTCGTCGTTTGCGGAAACGGAAGCAACACGCGTAATGTCATCCTTTCCTCTGACGTTCTGGCTGCCCTCCCGAATGCTTTCTACCGTAGCGTCAACGGCTTTCTGGATGCCCTTCTTCAGAATCATCGGATTTGCGCCGGCAGCAATGTTTTTCAGTCCTTCCCGGATAATCGCCTGAGCGAGAAGCGTCGCCGTCGTCGTACCGTCGCCGGCAACATCATTCGTTTTCGTCGCAACCTCCTTGACAAGCTGCGCGCCCATGTTTTCAAAGCGATCTTCAAATTCGATCTCCTTTGCGATCGTTACGCCGTCGTTCGTGATCAGCGGAGCGCCAAATTTTTTGTCCAGAACAACATTTCTTCCTTTCGGTCCCAGCGTAATCTTAACGGTGTCGGCAAGCTGGTCGACACCCTTTACAAGAGCCTTCCTCGAATCTTCGTTGAATTTAATTTCCTTTGCCATACAGATCTCCTCCTAATATTATTCCACGATTGCCAGGATGTCGCCCTGCTTCAGGATCGTGTACTCGGTTCCGTTGTATTTGACTTCCGTGCCGGCATATTTGCTCATCAGCACTTTATCTCCAACCTTAACCTCCATCGGAACGGTCTTTCCATCAACTACTGCACCCGGGCCGATTGCAACGACCTCAGCCTCCTGCGGCTTCTCCTTCGCGGAACCGGGAAGAACGATACCGCTTTTTGTCGTTTCCTCGCTCTCCAGCATCTTCACGACGACTCTGTCGCTTAACGGTTTAATACCCATAAAGAATCCTCCTTTATCATAATGTATATTGCTTTTCTTTCGTTTGTTAGCACTCGATTTGCATGAGTGCTAACAACTGTCGTATAATATACCCTCATTTTGAAAATTATACAAATCGAATTTTCCTAGAAATTCCGGTAAAATCAGAAATTATTCCAAAATAGCTCGTTTGTTCTTCTTTTTGCTTCTTTTTTCTTTGTTTTATTCCTTCTGCAATTTTGCATACGCGATGATCAATCGTTTCATTCCGCAATCGTCAAAAACGATTTCTACCGTTTTATTCATTCCCTCGCCGAGTATTTTTGATACAGTACCGCATCCGAATTTTTTATGCTTCACACGCTGTCCAACGGTAAAATCTGTCAGAAATGCGCCGGATTCTGTCTTTTCTTCGCTTGCCGGCATTTTTCTTCCAGATTTCTGCTCCGCTTGGAACTGTCTTTCCAGAAAACGGTTTGCTCTTTCAAACTGTTTGCTTTCAAGCTCGTTTTCAAATGCCTGCCATCGCTTTCCAAAGGCTCCTGCCGGGTTTTTTTCTCCGGCCTCGCAGACACAGGCTTCGGGAAGCTCGCGTATGAACCGGGAAGGCTGATTCCGCGTGGTTTTTCCGTAAAGCATTCGTTCCTCGGTATTTACAAGATAAAGCTTCCGCATCGCCCTTGTGATGGCAACATAGCACAGACGGCGCTCTTCGTCGATCGCATCGGGGCTTTCCTCAATGGAACGGCGGGAAGGGAAAATCCCGTCTTCCAGACCGACCATGAAAACGACAGGAAATTCTAAGCCCTTCGCGCTGTGAACCGTCATAAGCGTTACCTTGTTTTCGCCCTCATCCGCAGCCGCCTTTGTATCGGCGTCAGAGCTGAGCGACACATATTCCAAAAAGCCGGCGTATGTTATGTCGTCGTTCCCCAGGCGCCTTTGCTCCTCTTCGTATTCCTTTGCCACGGACAAAAATTCCTTCAGGTTCTCCGCTCTGGCCTGTTCTTCAATCCCGGCATCCTCGCGCTCGTAAAATTGCAGCATCCCGGATTCTTCCAGGACCTTCTGCACAAAATCGGGAATACTCATTTCATCCGCCTGGAGCATGATTTCAGAAAAACGCAGCGCCGTTTCCGTCATTTTCTGCGCGGCGCGGGAAAGCTCCGGATATTCTCCGGCGGCAAGCAAAATATTGAATAAAGACGTATGCTCACGCTCGGCAAGCTCCTCCGCCTTTCCGATGCTGGTCTGACCAATTCCGCGTCTGGGAACATTGATAATCCGCTTTAGCGCCACGTCGTCCGCGGGGTTGTTGAATACGCGCAGATACGCCAGCAGGTCTTTAATTTCCATTCTGTCATAAAACCGGAGGCCGCCGTAAATTCGATATGGGATACCATATTTTACGAGTGCATTTTCAATATTTTTGGAGAGCGCGTTTGCTCGGTAAAGTATGGCATAATCATTATAATTGCTGTCGCCTGCAAGCACGCCCTTCCTGATTTCCCTTACGACATAGTCGGCCTCTTCGTTTTGATTGTATGCCGTATAATGGACGATTTTATCCCCTGTCCCGTTTGCGGTCCAGAGGGATTTCGATTTTCTTGCCGCATTGTTTGCAATCACATGATTTGCCGCATCCAAGATATATTGCGTGGAACGGTAATTCTGCTCGAGCTTAATGACCTTGCAATTTTTATTTTCCTTCTCGAACTCCAGGATATTGCGGATATCGGCGCCGCGGAAGCTGTAAATGCTCTGATCGTCGTCCCCGACGACGCATAGATTATGATGTGTCGCCGCAAGCTGAGAGACAAACAGATACTGTGCTTTATTCGTGTCCTGGTACTCGTCTACCATAATATAACGGAAGCGGTTTTGATAATACTCCAGAACGTCCGGGCAGGCGGCAAACAGAGAGATCGTATGAACGAGCATATCGTCGAAATCCATGGCGTTATTTTTCCGAAGCGTATCCTGATACATCGTGTAGGCTTCGGAAAGCATTCGGTTGTCGTAATTTTTCAGGTCCGAGAGATCGGCGAAGCGGTCCGGAGAAATCAATTCATCTTTTGCTTTTGAGATCACCGCTTTGATTTTTCCGTACGGAATTCGTTTGTCATCGATATTCAGGCGCCGCTGGCAGTCCTTGAGCAAAGTGACTGCCTCCGAATCATCATAAATCACGAAATTTTTTGTAAATCCAATCCGTTCAGCGTGTGCGCGAAGGATTTTTCCGCAGGCCGCGTGAAAGGTATTGAGCCACATTCCGCTGATATTTCCATTCAAAAGGCGCTCTGTGCGCTCATACATTTCCCGTGCCGCCTTGTTGGTAAAGGTAATGGCCATGATCTGATACGGAGGAACGCCGCATTCTCCGACCAGATAAGCGATCCGGTAAGTAAGCACGCGCGTTTTGCCGCTGCCGGCGCCTGCAAGGACAAGAACCGGTCCCTCTGTCGCGGTAACCGCCTCGTACTGTTTTTCATTCAGTTCCTTTTGGTAGTCCATTTTCCCCTTTTACCCTTTCTTTGAAAATTTCATACAGTACTACGCCCGCGGCAACCGAAGCATTCAGAGAGGAGACGGCGCCGCGCATCGGAATCGTAACGATAAAATCGCATTTTCTGGCGATCAGCGGGCCCATCCCGTTCCCCTCGCTGCCGATTACAATTCCGATCGGTCCTCTGAAATCTGCGGCGTAAAACGGAATGCTTCCGCTTAGATCCGTACCGGCAATCCAAAGGCCGGCTTCTTTTAGAGTATCGATGGCTGCGGCAAGATTTGAGACTCTAGCTATGGGAACGTGCGCGGAAGCGCCGGCGGAGGTTTTGGCTACCGTTCCCGTAAGCGGAACTGAGCGTCGCTTCGGGATAATAATTCCGTGTACTCCGACGGCATCCGCCGTACGGATGATTGCCCCAAAATTATGTGGATCCTGTATTTCATCCAGCAAGAGGAGAAACGGCGGCTCTCCAGCCTCTTTTGCTTTCATCAGCAGATCATCGATCTCACAGTATTTGCCGGCCGCTGCATAAAGCAGAACGCCCTGATGATTTTTGCTGCCGGAAAGCTCGTTTAATTTATTCTTGTCGACAAACTGATAGACGATATGATTTGCTTTTGCAAGTCCGATAATCGCCCTTAAAGAGCCGGAAATTTCACCGGAGGAAATCAAAATTTTATTGATTGCCATACCGGATTTTATGGCTTCCGTCACGGCGTTTCTGCCGTAAATCACTTCTTCCGAATTATTCATTCCGCATTCTCCCGATTGCAACCGATTTTTCTAAAATAGAAGCGAGCCGGGCGCTCCCCGACAGATATAAATATCCGATCAGAGCCTCGTACGCGGTTGCCTGACGATAATCCGCAACCTCCGCGTTCTTCGGAACCGTATGAGGATGCGCGTTTCTGCCGCGGCGGACGATGCCGCGTTCCTCGTCGTTCAGCTCCGGCTCCAGCGCACGCAAAATATAAGCCTGCGCTTTCGCTTTTACGAAAAAAACGGATTTCCGATGAAGCTCGTTGACGTCCCTGTATTTTTCGGAAATAAGATAATTGCGTATATAAAGTTCATATACGCAATCACCTACGAATGCCAGAACAAGAGGCTTCATCTGCATAAGCTCCGCCCTTGTATACGTTTTTTCACTCAAACCATCAAACAATATCTTTTTTCCTTTTTTTCTTTAATTTTTCACGCGTCAGTACAAAAACGCCGACTCCGACGGCAATCAGAATCACACCGCCCAGGATTCCCAGACGGATCATCTTGCTGCGAAAGCTTGCCTGCTCGACAAATTCTTTCCCATCGATGACTTCGGCCGCGTTGAAAACCTCAAACATGGGATCATCCCATGCATCATTCGTATTTTCACTTGCCGCCTTGTTTACGACGTGCACCTCCTGTATTTTCTGGTTGGCAGCTACGATCATATCCAGAAGCTCTCCGCTGTCGATCCGCCACAGATAGCCGTCGTTGAAGCCCTGCCGATCGGAGCGGAAGGTCCACCAGTGTGAAAGCTGTACGCCTGCATCGATAATCGAATTCAAGTACGCCTCAGTGTTTGAATAAAAATCTTCGCTTTCAAAGGAAAAGGAGCCGTTTGTTTCTCCGTTGTACAATATTTTTCCGAGACGCGCCGCTTCTTCCATATAAAGATTGAAATCGCAATTAACCGGATTTCCATCGCTGTCGGCGTACTGGGAAACATCCGAGACGCCCAAGCCGTATGCGTGAACGCTGATCAGGTCCAGCTTTTCATTGAGCAGCGCCAGAGCCTGCAGACGCTCGTCCCGCGTATCCATCTTCCAGGTAATGTTCTCGCCGTTCATTACATCTTTCAGGAGGTTCCACTGTGCGTTCCGCAAAACGCTGTCTCCGCTCGTAATAAGATGCCGATCGTCCAGCTCCCGGATTTTATCGGCACAATCGCCATAAAATTCCGCAAGCTGCAGCAGTGAATATTTAACGTCGTTTACAGCGCTTCCGACATCCGCCTCCAGACTTCCTTCATTCCGAATTTCCCACATAAGAACGGATTTCCTGTCTTTATACCGGCTGATAAACATCTCCAGGTATTTATATACATTCTGTCTGGATTCGCTTTCCGGGTTGGCCACAAGCTCCGCAAGCGTTTCCGTTCCTGTGATCCAGCCCTCCCCTTCGATATACTCGTTTTTCAGGAGATGGGACTCGATCAGACCAAGGCACACAACAACCTTGATTTCATATTTGTCGCAAAGGTTAAAGAAGTCATCCATCGCCTTGAAGTAGATTTCCTGATGCGCCTCGTTGTACATCAGGTCTTTAAATTCACCGGAATATACAAAGACGCGGATCGAACGGAAGCCGAGCTCATTCAGCTGCTTCAGCGCAGCTTCGGCGGCCTCTATGGTATACTCGCTGCTGGGATATTGATTGCTCGGAACGTACTGCGCCATAATCTGATAAAATAAGTCAAACTTATTGAAGCTGATTTCGTAGTACGGTTCTCCGTTCATATACAGCTTTCCGCCGATATTTCTGAGAATCTCATCCTTTTTGTATTCCCCCGTTGTAATGACCAAGCATTTTCCCGCCTCGTCCCACCATACCTTTGCGTTTAATACTTCGTTCAAGAAATTCGGCGTAACCATAATGGTGCCGTCAATCTTGCGGGGCGGAGCCGTCAGGGTATATTCGCGGTCGTTAATTGTGACGGACGTACTGTCGAGCGTTGCGTTTGCCGTCACATTTTCGTTTGTGACCGCAAAGCTCTTGTTCGATTTATCTTCCGTCAATTCCATTCCGAGGCAGCGGGCAATCTGCTGCATGTCCACATAGACGGTGTCATCCCGTACGACCGGGGCGTGAGACATCTCGATTTTTGTCGTATTGACGTAAACCTGTATTTCATCGCTTTCCGCTGCTTCCGGTACGTTCACTTCCGGGAGGGCGCCGGGCGCCTGCGCGGAAAATTTCTGAGGATAAATCCGTCCCTTGGTATAAACGCTCGGATTATCGATCAGAATATACGGATCTTCTACGGCAGGCTGTGCCGCATTCTCATCGGCAGCCAGCTCGCTGACCATAATCGATATAGAATCCACGGTATACGCGGCAACAGGAAGCTCACTGGCCTCCGATACCGTTACACTGTTGATCAGAACCCGATATGTATCGCTGCCTCTTTGAAAAACGCAGCGAACGTTATACCTGACGTCCTCTTCCATTTCCATAAGCACATTGCCGGAATAATCAAGGATCACGGACTTCCCGTCCTGCTTCGTCACCTTTATGATATCGGTATTTGTGCTTTTCCCCAAATCCTCGGACGGCTGCTGCGTCGTAAAATTCAATACCAGCTCATTATTGAAATTCGCATCGGCCTTCACAGACAAGTCAATATACAGTTCTTCGTCCCTGGCCTCGATCGACCACCAGCGCATATCGCACCGGTTTATTGCAAGGGAGCGCGAACCAAGCACAGAGGAGTCCGGGCCTACCACTTTGATTCTGCTGTCCGCAGACACATAAGAGGCACCGAGCCCTGTAGAATCAGCGCTGAATTCTTCTGTTATTTCAAGGTCTTCATACGTTACAAATACTCTTTCCACCATTTCGGCCTCCCCCTCGCCGTGAAGCTGCAATCCTGCGGGAAACGCTGCCGCCGTTATAACAACTGCCAGCAGCAAAGAAAGCCATTTCTTTTTCATCATATTTTTTCCTCAATTTCCTTCCATAAATTTTCTATCAGCTGACGCGTCTCTGCGACGATTTCTTCTTGATGAACCTTCCGGCTTACTCTTTTGTCGCGCGTGGAGAGCTCTGCCGTATTTTCCTGAAGCGTTCGCGGGCTTACTACGATTCGGACGGGAACACCGAGAAGATCTGCATCGGAAAACATGACGCCCGCTCTTACGTCCCGATCGTCATAAATCGTTTCCACTCCTTTTTCTTGAAGCTCTGCGTAAATCTTATCTGCAGCTGCCTTGACAGTCGGATCATCCGAACGCAGACAGCAGATATGAACCTGCCATGGCGCAATGGAAATCGGCCAGATCGGCCCGTACTCATCTCTGCGCACCTCACAGACGGAAGCCGCAAGTCTGCCAATTCCGATTCCATAGCAGCCCATGATCGGGTATTGCAGATTTCCGTCTTTGTCGACATACTGCATCCCCATGGTTTTCGTGTATTTCGTACCAAGCTGAAAAATATTTCCGACCTCGATTCCCCTTGAAATCTGGATCGCAGGTCTGCCGCAGCAGGGACAGATCCCGCCTTCCTTGATCTTCGCAACCTCTGCAAATTCCACCGGGCCGCAGTCCCGCTCAATATTTAAGCCGGTATAATGATAATCCCTGCGATTTGCTCCGCAGCACAAATTCCTGGCGTCTTTCAGGGAACGATCATAAACAACTGTGAAGGTTCCTGTCAATCCGTACGGACCGATAAATCCTGCCTCAATGCCAGACTCCTCCGTGATCACGCCAGGATGGAGCTCTGCGCCTACATAATTGCGCAGCTTCGTCTCGTTAACCTCCAGATCACCGCGCAGGAAGACAATAACATATTCATCCGTTTTATTTTTTTGATAGACGACGGCTTTACAGGATTTTTCGAGCGGAATTTCCAGAAATTTGCAGACGTCCTCAATCGAAGAGGCGCCCGGCGTTTCCGTCAGCTTAAGCTTCTGCTCGGCCTCTGAGGAATCATTCCGGACAACGCTTTCCGCAGCCTCCATATTCGCCCTGTAATCGCATTCCGTACATACCGCAATCGTATCTTCTCCGACGGGCGTCAAAAGCATATATTCATGGGAAACGCTTCCGCCCATCATGCCGGAATCCGACTGAACGGTAACGACCTCCGGAATCCCGACCCTTGCAAAAATCCTGTTGTATGCGTCAAAGCACTTTTTATAATAACGCTCCAGATCCTCCTGCGAGGTATGAAAGGAATATGCGTCTTTCATCGTGAATTCCCGAACCCGAATCAGTCCCGCACGAGGCCTCGCTTCATCTCGGAATTTTGTCTGGATCTGATAGATCATAAACGGATATCTCGTATAGCTGATCCCGTAATCGCGCACAAGCTGTACGGCCGCCTCTTCATGCGTCATACCAAGCAGCATCGGCGCCCCGTTTCTGTCCGTAAAACGCAGCAGCTCGCTTCCCACGCTTTCGTATCTTCCGGATTCCTCCCAAAGGCTCGCCGGAAGAACGACGGGAAATAACACTTCCTGGCCGTCAATGGCGTCCATTTCTTCCCGGATGATCTGCTCTATTTTTCTACAAATCCGCTTCAGCGGCATATACTGGGAAAAAATGCCGCTCGCGACAAACTTCATATAGCCGCCGCGGAGCATCAGAGAATGACTGTCTATTACACAATCCGCAGGTTTTTCCTTGAATCTGTCTCCCACAAGCCTGTCCAATTTCATAATGATACTCCTTTGCGCTGTGATATCCCATTTAAAATATAACAATAATCATTATACAAATTTTACAAGCGAAAGACAAGTGGAAGTCACTTGTGTTTAAACAACTTTATTTCTTCCTTCAATAATTGATAATATTCGTCGCCGTAGACCGTATTGGGTTCAAGATCCTTACTTCTTTCTTCGTCGATCTGCTCTCCGATGACGAATTCGTTCCAAGATACGACAAGTGCCGTTTTAACGCCGATCAGCCGTGCCCTTGCCCATTCTTCCCGGAAAATCTTGCCGTTCTGTCTTCCGGAGGCCGGAATATAATCCGCATCACCCGGTTCTCCCTGTGCGCGGTAAGCGGCAACAATGGTCATCGCCTCCGGCTGCTTCGTTTCCTGATTCACGGCAAACGTCTGAGCGCCTCGGTCCTCCCAGCTCCAATATCCGTAAATGCTTTCCAGCGTTTCTGAATCTCTGAGCGAAGACTGCTCTGTGATAAAGCCCGTTACATAGCGTACCGTAAACCGATCATCATTCCAAACCTCGAGCGGATTTCGATCCGTTATAAATGTAGGCGTTCCGAGATATACCATCAGAAGCGGCTTCCCGTCAAACTGCATGTATTTTTCGGCGCGCTGCGGATATTCCTCATTCTCTATGAACCACTCGTATACCTGATCCGCCTTAAGCTGAAGGCTGCCGTCTTCAATCGCAGCGGGCTTGTCGGGGCAGCCGAGCATGATCGCAATCTGCGGCGTCTTTTCCTCCATTGCTCCCCAGATATCAAACATTTTGACTGTAGCGCGTTCGATCATCGCAAAATCCTCGCGTCCAGTAATTCCAAGATTTCTTTCATTCATAATGTTTTCATAGGTAGCGCGCGGGTATTCCTCTTCATTAAACGTAACGTTGTTTGACCAGTCGACAAATACAAAATCTACGTCCGCGTCTCCCAGCAGCTTTCCGTGCTCTGTGATGGCCTCCGCATCGTCCGAGCGATACTCCCCAATCGACGGCTTCGCCCAAAATTCGTCCGCGTTCCACAGCGAATTTCGGTGCCACGTTGTGTATGCTACGCCTACCAGGCGCTCTTCATACGGCGTTCTCTGATAGATGCCCGCGCCCTGATCGGAGACCTCCAGGCCCTGCGCAATAAAATCTTCCATGTTATCACCCGTCCATTCGTTCGGATCTTCCGTTCCTGCGCTGTTATTTCCGGCGCCGCACGCCGAAGAAGCGAGGAGGCATGCAGCCAGCAGAATAAAAAACAAAGTTTGAAATTTTCTCATTTTTCCGGCTCCTTCATGATCCGTATTTTCTCATATTATATCATGCTTTCAAAAAAAATAAAGTCTCCACAGCAAAAGATTTTTAAACGCAAAAATCCGCGGCTTGACCGCCGCGGATCACGGGAAGAAATCGCATTATAGCTTTACGGCGCTTTCTTGTCTCCATATGGAGCGGCGCCGAAGTATTTACGATATGCTTTATAAAAACAAGAATAGTCGGTATATCCGCAGGCGCGCGCGACATCTCCCGGATTTCTGCCCGCCTTCAGCATTAAGCGCGCCTCGATCAGGCGTTTCAGCTGAATATATTGGTAAACCGAGGAGCCGATTCTTTTATGGAACAGACGGTTAAGCTGCGATCTGCTGAGATAAAAAGCCTTCGCGATCTGTTCCACCGTAAGCAGCTCATGCAGATGGGAATTGATGTATTTTACAATATTCCCAATCAGATCCTCTGTGTCGCCCGCGGCAGCGCTGGACTGCAGACGCTGATATTCAATCCGAATTTCCCATAAAAGCGGGAAAAGGTTCGCAAGCAGCGTCAGTCTTTGGATTTTACGATCAGAGCTGGTGGAATGCATTGCGTTCATATAATACCAAAACCGTTTCGATTTTTCTTTCTCTACGGTAATCAGATTCCCCTGTCCCAGAGGCCGGTTGAAAAACGGTTCCGCCAGAAACCCATCCGGATCGATTTCATTTAAAATCTCCTGGCTGAAATGAACAACCTCTCTTTCGTAAGGAGACTGAGAAAAAAACTCAATGCAGTGCGCCTCGCCCTGTCTCAAAATCAATATAGCCGGCTCATTCAAAATATACTTTGTTCCCTCGACGCGAAAGCAGCAGTCCCCTGACAGGAACCCGTAAATTTCGCACTGCGGATCCGCATGAAAGAAAAAATCAGCCGTGCAGGGGCACTGATTCAATTCATGATGATATTCCAGCATCTCGTCAAGGTACTGATATTTAAAATCCATAAAACCTTCCCGTCACTGAAAATTTGCCGTATGCGCAATTCTATGCACGTCGTGCGGTTTCTCTCCGATTATGAATTCCGGCGCGCTTTTCCGAAACGGATTCCAAATGCGCCGAGCAGGAGGACAGCCGCCGCGCAAATAATCAGATTTGCGTCTCCTGTATTGACAGGCGGTTCCGGCGTATTCGGATTCTCTGGTTCAGCCGGATCTTCCTGCTCTCCAGGATCGCTCGTGCCGGGATCCTCCGAAGTGCTCTCGGTGCCGAATGCACAGATTTCATAAATCGCGCAGAACGAATTGTCCGTAACTCCGGAAACCTCAATCTTCACATATCTTGCCTCAACCTGCTCGGAAAGCGAATCCGATACGGTGTTCAGAGCGCCCTCAACTTCTCCCAGATTGTTGTCCTGCCAGGAATCGCCGCTGCGCGAGACAACCTCTGTATATTCCGTTCCGTCCGTGCTGACTAAAACATCATACTGATACGCTCTTTTGTTTGCATTGGTCAGCCAGGTTACGTCGATTCTATCCAGCAGATAGGACTGGCCCAAATCAGCGACAAGAGAAAGCGGAGATTCGGGACTCAGTTTTCCCCATGGCGCCGCATCCGAGCACAGAATACTCATACGCGTCGCCGGATCGTTGTCGTATGCATAGGCAAATTCAAAGGTTACGTCCGTATTATCCGTATAAGGAGTCACTTCACCGTCAAATCCCTCTTTTGTCACTTCAAGCGACTGGATGGCAATGGCGGAAGATTCTTCCGCGCAGACCGGCAAGAGCGTCAGCGCCATTATGCATGCGATACAAAGCAGTATTAAACTTTTTTTACCTTTTTTCATCTTAATTCCCTCCTCTTATTTATGAACGGCAGCAATTACCGTTTGGCAGCGCGGAAAATCCCCCCGCGCTTGGCCGCCTTTTATTTTGGGGTGGCCAATCTCTTTTTATTCGTAAATCAGCTCATACTCATACACCTCATCTCCTACGGCTACGGTCAGCACGGCGCCGTCTGTAATATAGTAAACGGTCGCGTCGTTTCCCGTAGACACCTCTGCCTCGCAGTCACCTTCAAGTCCAAGATTCTCGATAAATTCCTCTTTGGAAATCACGATCGCAGGATCATAGGGAACCGTGATCGTGCGTGCCTCCTCATTTACGTCATACGCTGTATGGAACCACCAGGCGTTTGTTGTTACTTCATATATGGATACCCAATCGCTGTCGTCCGACGTGCCCGTAACACGAATTTTAATATAGCGCACATATTGGGCGTCGAAGGAATCGGTGAGCGTTCCTCTTTGCGTATTTTCGCTGCGGTTTGCCACCGTTCTGTAAACGCTTCCTTCCCGGCTTACCTGGATCGTATAGCGGTATGCACGCGCTTCAAACCATTTGATGGAGATTTCAGAAAGATGCGCCGGCTCGCCAAGATCAATCACAATCTCTGTCGGACAGCCCGTGGATCCGGACCAGCGTGTACCAGGATCGCCGTCTATAATATGCTCAGCTGGATTTGCGGTTTCCTCTTCCGTCACGGTAACCGTAAGACGCGTGTCAGCGGTTGACTCTACAAACGTATAGAGCGCCGTAGTTTGCCCATCCTCCGCCGTGACCAGCAGCGTCATTCCCGGTATTATGGCTCCGGATTCTACCGGCGTCAAACCGTCCGATTCTCGTACCTCCAGCGCAGCGCCCTCGTCCGCCGACAGGAAGGAAGAAATGGTTTCAACAGTGAGTGCGGGAGAAACGCAGATATATTTTTCCTCGTTATTGACGCGAAGCTGCTCAGACTCCAGATCCGTTACAGCGCGCTTCAGGATCGTTATCTTCATTTCATCCGTCACCGTACGGCCTCCGGATTTTCCGACCACTCTGATCGTATGCTCTCCGTAGTCCAAAGAATCGGACCAATCCCATACGAATACATGCTCCAGCTGTGTGTCGCCGCTTTCAATCGTGCCGATTTCCGTATCATCCACGAAAAGCGTTACAGAGTCGCAGTTCGAATAAGCTTTAAAATATGTAGGGTTCGTATATCGTCCTGTGTTGTTTTTCCCGGTAAGATAGAGTACATCTTCATCCGTTCTCCAATATGCTTTATAAATATAGAATGCGTCTTTCTTTGTCTGCCGGTCGCGCGTGACAAGTCCTTTCGTATTTACGCCCGGCACCGTGGCCTCATCGCGGTTGTCCGCGCTGAAATCAAATAGATTCCAGACAAAGGTCCCCCACAGATAGTCCAGCGATTTGATCTGATTCAGCCATGTCTCGTGACAATAGGCCTGATATTCCTCCGTCTGAATCTTCACCGTGCTGGAGCCTTGCATGTAATCATCGGTATGCTGGAAAATACTGCCGCCGATTCCATACTCGGAGAGGGCGATCGGCCGGTTTAGGAGGCCGTCGTAGTAACCCTGACTGTCATATTCCTCAATGTAGCATGCCGCATATCTGTCTGGATTTTCCGATATTTTCCCTCCGGACATTGCATTATAAAACGATTCCACGCGATTCTGCAGCCCATTCGCCGCTGGATACGTATTCCATGCCAGCAGGTCGCTCTGCAGGGCTTCTCCTTCCTCGGAAAATGTCGCGGTTACCGTCAGACGCGTATCGTCAAGCTCGTGAGCCAGTGCATTCAGATCCGCAACAAGAGGCACCATGACCGTATGGCTGGCCTTCTGCGCCTCATTATATAAGCCCCAGAAGAAAATCGAGGAACGATTATACTGCTGCTTGATCATCTCCGTCAGCTGCTGTTTCGTCGTTTCAATAAATCCCTTCAGCGTTTCGTCCGGATTATCATACGTACCACTGCCGCCATATGTATTAACAAACGGAATTTCCGCATAGACCGCAATTCCGTACTTATCGCAAAGCTCATACGTATACGTGTTATGCGGATAGTGAGAAAGCCGCACCGCGTTCGCGCCGACTTCGTACAGCAGAGAGAAGCTTTCTGTAATTTCGGCTTTTGTGACGGCATTGCCCATGCCTTCATAATCCTGGTGCATCGCGACGCCGCGCAGAGGATAGGATTCTCCGTTTAAATAGAAACCGGAATCTTTATCCACGTGGTATTCCCGGATCCCGATATAACTGATTACGCTGTCTATGATTTCGTCATTTTCAGAAACCGATATATTAACCTGATAGCGGTAAGGATCCGTTATTCCGTTCCAAAGATGCGGTTTTTTAATTTCCAGTATTTCGGAAATTTCAATTCGCTGTCCTGCTTCCATGTCATAGGAGAGAGTAACGGCATCCACAAGTCCTCCTCCGCACAGATCCTCCGGATCAAAGCGCATCAGACCGGCCAAATACTCCTTTTCAAATTCATTTTGCTCGAATTCATCGGGATGCTTCACAGCGATGCGTACGGAAACCGTTTTCCCCTCGGAGGAATCATTGACAAGCGCCGTTTCCACACGCAGCTGCGCCGATCTTTTGGAAAGCTCCTCCGTTGTCAGATAAACCCCGGAAGAACCGCTGTCGAGCATGTCTATATGAACTTCATCCGTAAAAATCAAGGACACGTCGCGGTAAATTCCGCCGAAAAAGGTAAAATCGCCGCTGATGGGAGCAATTGTCCTGTCATCCTTATTGCTGACGCAAACCGCGAGCAGATTTTCTTCCCCGATTCTCAGATGCTCTGTAATATCAAATCGGAACGTCGTATATCCGCCCTTGTGCGTTCCTACGGAAGTGCCGTTTATATATAGCTCCATTTTCGAATTAACGCCCTGAAACTCAAGATAAATGCGTTTTCCGGCGGCTTCCTCTTCCGAAACAGTGATCCGCTTCCGATACCATCCCGTACCGCGATAATAATTGCTTCCGCCGTCGGATCCGTCCTCTGCATTCCAGGTATGCGGCAGATTCACGGTTTCCCATGCTTCGTCGTCAAAATCGGGCTCCATTGCACGAGCGTTATCGCTTTTCAGGAAACGCCAGGATTCTGTGACGGAAACCACGCTCCGGCTTACCGGATCTGGTTCCGGCGTAACGGTATTGCAGCCAAACAATAAAATCCCTCCCATGGCGGAAAATAGAATCAACAGCAAATATTTTAACTTATTGGTACACATTTCCATCTTAATTCCTTTGCATTTTATTTATATAAAGCAGCTTATTCCGCGATAAGAATCAGATATTCGGCAACGGCTTCTCCGCAGGAAATCCGCAGCGCATTGCCGCCCGCAACCGAAGAAGCACTCCCGTCTGCCGTTCCGAGCGAAGCCTGGAACGTGCCGTCTATCTGCAGCTGGCTCAGAAAATCCTCCAAAGAAGTTTCTTGCGGAATTGTGATCGTATGCGCCTTTTCATTGATCTCATAGGTATCCGACCAGACGCAGAAGCCGATTGCGTCGATCTCATAAATAGAAACCCATTTATTACCAATGCTGTTATCGAAGAAAATATAATATAAATAATCGACCAATCCGCCGACGGAGTCCTCCGTAAATCCAGGCTCCTCATTGAGCTCTCTGTCTCCGATCAGGTCTTCTCTGTCGGTTGCCTCGCATACGGCCCAAAGCTCATAAAAATAGATTCTGCTTTCTTCAAACCATGTGGTTTGAACCCGGTCGAGATAGCAGGGCCGTGTAAACAGAACGTCCAGCTGATAGTCTAAGGTCGAATTTGCATAAGCCCACCGCGTCTCATAATTCCCGTCCAGCAGGTTCTCCGGCCCGTTTGCCGCTTCCCCATCCGTCGTTTCAACATAAAGGTAATCTTTCAGGCTTCCTTCTCCCGTTTTGATTTCCGTATAAGTTAAATCCTGCGGAATCTCTGCCGGCGCCGCCGTCGGCGCGGAGGTTTCGGTATTTGCGGACTGCGGCGCGGCGGAAGCGGGGGCCTCGGTAGTTTTTGGCGTGCTGCTCGCTGTCGGCTTCGGATCATCTGCCGTTTGATCGGCACAGGCGCCGGCAAGCAAAAGGATGCTCAGAAGGCAGATGCACAACACAGAAAGCTTACGGTTCTTTTTCATTACGGTTCCCTCCGTTTTGTTCTCGTAGACGAAAACAAATTCTTAACAATATATGATGTAAATACGATATCATATTGCAATCGCCCAGGCAATTGCAATATATACACAAATCATTGCAATTTCGCGCATCCGGTTTAAGGAAAACAGGAATCTAAAGCAATCCTTTTTCTCCTTGTAAAAAAGACGGTACATACCTCTTTGATAGAAGCAGATACCGTCTCCTGTATAAACGTTTCAGGACTTTGCAGAGCGCCGAACCTTACGACTCGCTTGCCTGCATCGTATGATCCGTGATCCACTCGTCAATGGTGCCGTCGTCGATCAGCCGTTCGATGACCTGATTGACCACGTCGAGAAGCTCCTGATTTCCCTTCGCCACGCAGACAGCGTACGATTCCTCCGTATTCTGTCCATCTGCATAGACAAGTTCGATTGCTTTAAAATTTTCATACTGCGAAGCGACGATTTCCGCCGGAAGCTTGTCGATTACGACGGCATCCACCTTTCCCGAATTCATGGCCACCGCCGCATCCGCCGCGGAATTATACTGCGTCACGGAAGCCCCGGTTCCTTCCAGAACCCCCTGAATATGTTCTTTTGTCTCCTCGTCCTCAGTACCGCTGATTTCTTCCGAAACAATGATGTCCCCGGTCGTTCCGAGCTGCACGCCGATCGACATTCCGGCCAGGTCTTCGATTTTCGTAACCTCAGAATCCTGGGGCAAAATAATATACTGCTTGCTGGTCGCGTAGTTGATCGAAAAGTCCACTTCCTGTGCTCTTTCCTCCGTTACTGAAATCCCAGCGATTCCCATGGAGCCCTTCCCGGAATTGACGGAGCTCAGAATCGTATCAAATTTTACGTTCTTGATCTCCAGCTTTACGCCGATCTCGTCCGCAATCGCCTGAGCGATCTGCATATCGACACCCACAGGCGTATTGTCAGACATATATTCAAAAGGCGGAAACTCCGCGTTCGTATATACCGTCAGCACACCCGCATCTTTAATCTGTTCCAGACTCTGCTTTTCCGCCGCCTCCTGGCAGGAAGTCATCATAAATACGGATAACATGAGAAAAACAGCCAGAACCGCCGCTGTTATTTTTCTTCTCTTCTTCATAAAGCCCACTCCTTGCAACACTAAAATTATTGTGTACGGCAAATTATAACATATAATGTATATTTATGCAATATATTGTATAAATATACATTCGTCGTACCGTTTACAACGTGTTTACTTCTAGAGCATATTGTTTTAACAAAGGAATGTCAAGTGTTTTATAAAAATATTTTAAATTCCTGACGAAAATCCTTATTGACACCGGAAGCGCAATTGTGTATACTTACAACGCTCTTAGGGGAGTAGTTCAATGGTAGAGCAACGGTCTCCAAAACCGTCTGTTGCGTGTTCGAGTCGCGTCTCCCCTGCCAGAAACGCAGGCTGTTTTACGGAAACGGCCTGCGTTTTTTATTTTTTGAATCATAAATAAACCCGTTCTACCCGCTCCCCAATTCGTGAGAGCAGCTCGTTTGTAATCGTTCCCGCAGTTTCCGCAAGCTCTTCGGCAGTGATTTGCAGGCTGCCGTCTCTGCCGATCAGGACGGCGGCATCTTCAACCGCCGCTTCCGGAATGTCCGTGATATCCACGGTCATTTGATCCATGCAGATTCTTCCGACGATCGGCGCTCTTTTTCCGCGGATCAAAACAGAGGCCCGATCGGAAAGACAGCGCGGAACGCCGTCTGCATATCCCGCCGGCAGCACCGCAAGCGTCATATCCCGCGACGCGGTAAAAGCCCTTCCGTATCCTACGCATTCTCCGCGACGGATCCTGCGGATTAATATAATTCGAGTTTTCAGCGTTAGCACCGGTCTCAAATCCGCCGGCGCCATCGATTCCGACCGGCGCGAGCTTTTTACGCCATACAATGCGATTCCCGGCCTTACGAAGCTGTATCGAAGAAATGGATCATTGACAATTCCCCCGCTGTTCTGCACATGGACCGCTCCTATTTTGCAGCCCTGCTCGGACAGCGCGGCCGTCAGCCGGTCCATTTTCTCCGTCTGCTCCAAGGTAAATGCAGAATCTTCTTCCGTGAGGCTTTCACTCACGCACAGATGCGTATACATGCCGGTGACATGCAGATATTTTAAATCAAACAGCGTTCGGATGTCTTCAAGCCGTTCCGCGTCCAGCCCCAGTCTGTGCATGCCGGTATCAATTTTGATCTGCACATCGATGCGAACTTTTTTTTGATTCAGACGCCGGGCATATTCTTTACTGATCAGCGTCTGCGTCAGGCGATATTTTCGCAGCTTTCTGATGTTTTCCGGATCCGTGTATCCAAAAATCAGAATTTGTCCCTCAATTCCGCTGTTTCGAAGTGCAATTCCTTCCTCGATCGTCGCAACGGCAAAGTCCGAAATCCCTTCCTCGCGCAGTACGGCCGCAACGGCCGGCGCGCCGTGTCCGTAGGCATCTGCCTTTACAACTGCCATAATTTTACATCGCTCAGGCAGCAGCGACTGCAGCTCCTTCACATTATGGTGGAGATTCTCCGTATCGATTTCCGCAGAGACGCGCGGAGACGGCTTTTTTTGCGGCGAACGGACGCTCTTACGAATCTGCAGCAGGAGCCAGCCGGCAGAGAACGACACGGCAGTCGTAAGAAAAAAATGTACAAGGTTGTTCTGTATAAATAAATCCTCCCTATGCAGAAGCGATCCGGTCAGCCGAACAAATAAAATGGCAAGCGGATGGATCAGATATACAAGGAGAGAAAGCTCCGCGCACCGTTTCAGGCGATTTCCCCGCACTGTTTGCAAAAGCCAAAACAAAAAGAAAACACAGGGTGCCAGAAAAAGATACATGCTGTCGTGCCGCTGCAGTCCAAAGTTTTGTAAAAGCATCCCTTCCCCCAGCAGAAGCAGCAGGGCGAGGCAAAGCCACGCCGCGGCGCGCGGCCGCGTCAGAGGAAATCGTTTTCTGCGCAAAGCTCCTCCGAGCACAAAAAAGAGCGGAGCGAAAAAAATCCCGTTTCTCGTATAGTCAAATACAGAAAATAAGGCGTCATAAAAATTTTTGACAAAAGGGATACGTTCCGCGACGCCGTAATAGCTGTCTCCAAAGAGTCCGATCAGATATAGGACTGCGGAGACGGCAAACGCGCCTTTGATTCCGAAGCGCCGGAGACAGAATCCTGCGATGCATGCGCCCAGGATTGCCGCCGGCAGGTACCAGAGATGGTAGAAGGTTCCGTCAAAGAAAATGTCCCGAAGCATGGCAGGGAGCAACTGCTCCGTTTTAAAATATCCCGCGTAAAGATTGACGGGAATATATAATACAATGGCGGCGGCATAAATACAGGCCGATCTTTTCAGAAAACGAGGCAGCGCGTCCAGCGGATCCGTTCCGGCCGGGAAAAGAAAAAAACCAGATGCCATAAAGAAAAACGGGACAGCGATTCGGCATACTACATGTACAACCAAATAATCCGCAGTTGAATTGAGATCTGCCAGAGGATACGTATGGATTGCAATCACCAGAATTGCCGCGACGATCCGAAACGCATCAATTCCCGGGTAAGCTTTTCCTTTCATGCCTCATTCTCCATTCCCAGGTGAAGGATCGCGGCGACGATTTCTGAAAAGGACAGTCCGATTCCCTTCAGCATGTTTGGAAAGCGGCTATGATCCGTGAAGCCAGGAATCGTGTTCACTTCGTTGAAAAGAATCGATCCGTCTTTCTGCAGAAACAGATCGACTCTCGCAAACACGCTGCAGCCCAGAATTCGGTAAATTTGTTTTGCCGTTTTTTGAATCCGCGCTTCGGTTTCTGAGGAAATTCGCGCCGGCATATGGATTTTTGATGTTTTCAGTGAATATTTTTCCGTGAAATCGAAAAAATCTCCTGCCAGTTCAATTTCGTCTACGCGTCCTACCGTCAAATCGTCGTTTCCCAGGATGGCGCATCCGACTTCAAAGCCGTCCGCCGTTTCTTCCGCCACCGCTTCATAATCATAGAAAAACGCGTTTTCCAGTGCATCCGGCACTTCCGCCTCCGAAGAAACGCGGCGGATTCCGAACGAAGAGCCGGAGCGCACGGGCTTTATAAACAGCGGATAGTTCAAATGTGAAATTGCTTCGGTCACGGTCTCCTTCGACATGCCGCGTGTCAGGCGGACGGAGTCCGGTACGCCGATTCCCTCCGCCTGTACGAGCTTGTGCGCACGGTATTTATCCATGCACAGGGCGGATGAAATCAGATTGCAGCCGATAACAGGAATCCCGGCCAGCCCGCAGAGCCCCTGCACGGTTCCGTCTTCTCCATTTTTTCCGTGTAATATGGGGAAAACGGCGTCAAGCGATACGACATGGCATCGTTCTCCGTAAAACTCGATCAGTCCGCGGATTCGCCGGTCCGGGGAAAGCACGGCGGGAATTTTCCGTTCTGTATCTTTCTGCCAGGAATCGTCTGCAATATTTTCATATTTGCCGTAATAGGCAAACCACTCCCCTTTTTTGGAGATACCGACGGGGATAACGTGATAGTCGGTCCGGTCGATCTGCGTCAGAACGGAATATGCCGACTGAAGCGATATGGCATATTCGCTGGAGCAGCCTCCGAACAGCACGGCAATCGTTTTTTTATACATAGAAAATCACCCTTTGCTTCTTTTAGATTCAAAGCGTCGGGCGGCACGTCCCGAGCTCTGACAGCAAAAGCATAACAGAAGCCGAGCCGTGGTTTTCTCGTTTTCGCTTGATAAATTTCTGTTTTTTCCTGAGGAATTTCTTACGATTTTCTTACGCCAGAGGAAGGCTTACTTCAAAGCGGATCGTTTCCTCCTCGCTTTCTGCGCGAATTTTTCCCCCGTGCAGTTCCACGATTTCTTTTGCAATTGCAAGGCCGAGGCCGGCGCCGCCGCTTTTAGAGGTTCTGGCCGTATCCAGTCTGTAGAACTGTTCGAAAATTCGTTCCAGCTTTTCTTTCGGAATTGGATTGCCGTGGTTTTCGAAAATGATCCGGACCTGCTCCGCCTCCGGAATCACGGTGATTTCAATCGCATCCTTTTCAAAGCTGTAATTGACCGCGTTTTTCATAAGATTGTCAAACACGCGCTGCATTTTATCTGCATCAATGCGGATCTGAAATTCCGGAGGCGCATGCAGGATACAGCGTAAATTTTTTTCGGCGAGCATAGGCTGAAATTCAAACGTAATCTGCTCCAGCATTCGGGTCAGATCGATTCGACTTGATTCCAGATGAATATTTGTAATATTAAACCGTGTGATTTCAAAGAATTCATTGATCAGATCTTCCAGCCGTTCCGCTTTTTCGAGAGAGATCGCTAAATATTTTCTGCGGAGCGATTCGGAAATCTGTTCCTCGTCTCTTAGCAGCGTCAGATATCCGATAACGGAGGTAAGCGGCGTTTTCAGGTCGTGGGCAAGATAAACGACGAGGTCGTTTTTTCTCTGTTCTGCCTCTTTCGCCGCCTTCTGGGAGTTCCGCACGTTTACTTTGATCTGATTGACCTGCTGCTCGAGCTCGCCAAGCTCCGGCGGAAATGAAATATAGCCCTCTTTGTCGTTATAAATGTTCTCTGTCGCCTCAATCATAAGCTGCAGATAGCCGAGCGTTTTATACCAATAATAGATAAAGAACACGACAAATCCCGCAAAAAACATAAAAATCACAAACAGCTCGATATTGTTCCGGATCGGCTGCAGCAAACGGTAAATCAGCTCGTCTCCGTACCAGGTAAAAGAGGAACAGATCAGATACCCGATCAGCAATGTAAGCAGCAGCAGGATCATATAGACCGTAAGCGATACGATGAATTTTACAATGATGCCGGCTGTCAGCTTTCTCTGGAAGCTTCTGAACTTTTTGTTATTTGCGTTTTTATGATTCAATCTTATACCCGACTCCCCATACGGTTTTGATCAGCTTGGGATTTTTGGCCGGTTCTCGGAGCTTTTCTCTCAGCCGCCCGATATGTGCCATTACCGTGTTGTTGTTATCGATATATTTTTCACCCCAAACGGCTTCGAACAGCTCCTCTGAGGAAACCACCTTCCCTTTATTTTCGCATAAATATAGGAGAATAGAAAACTCGCGCGGCGTCAGGAGAACCGGTTTTCCGTAGAGCGTGCAGACATGCGTTTCTTTATTGATATAAAGTCCGTTGATATCGTATTCCTCGGAAGAGGCGCCGTTTTCCGAGGCGCCTCCGTTATATTTTTTATATCTGCGCAGCTGCGTTTTGACGCGTGCGATCAGCTCCAGCGGATTAAACGGCTTTGTAATATAATCGTCCGCGCCGATCGTAAGACCCATAATCTTGTCCAGGTCCTCGACCTTAGCGGTAAGCATAATAATCGGATAAAAATATTTTTCCCGGAGCTTTCTGCAGATACTGAAGCCGTCGACATCCGGAAGCATTACGTCTAGGATCGCCAGATCGTAGTCGTGCTCTTCCGCGGATTTCAGCGCTTCCCGGCCGGTATTGTATACGGAAACCGCATAGCCTTCGTTTCTGAGATATAATCCGACCAGATCTGCAATTTCCTTTTCATCGTCCACCACTAAAATGTTTTCACTCATAATTCATTCATTTGGCAGGAAAATTATTTTTCTTTATTTATCCTTCCCGTATTTCTTGTTGCCCGCCCGAACGGCCAGCAGGACCGCAATGATAAAGCAGACAACGCTTCCCGCAATCAATGCGATTTTCCATCCGAGGCCGGAGCCGCCCGCGTCAGAAGCGCCGGCGGTTTCTGCGGGAGCTGCGCTGGCGGTTTCCGACTCTTCCGGCGCGTTCCGATCCGTTCCGTAGGATAAAATTACGGAATTCACAACGCTTCTGGGCTGTCCATAGTTCCCGTTTTCATCCTTATCAGAGGGCCGATTCACCAGCTCATAACCGCTGTCGGCAAGCGCAACCAGCGTAGAGGAACCGCCGCCGTCCAGGATAAAGCCGTTTTTAATATCAAATTCCTGCGCAAGGCGCGTATAATCAGAAAAGCGGAACCCCAAGCTGTAGTCTGCCTGCCTGCCGTCGTTCTGAATAAATAAAACCGTTCCGGAATTCGTTTCGGCTAAAATCGTAGTCGGATATGTGGTAGAATCGCCGATCGAGGAATACTTTCCATCGTTAGCAAACACCATATGTCCGCCTACCGCGTTTACGATTTCATTCTGCCAGGCCTCGTCGTTGCCGAAAAGGTCCTTTACGGAGACGGTAATTTCGATTTCGTCTCCCACTTGAAACGATTCGATTCTGGACGTCGGCCGGCTGCCTCTCGCCGTCAATATAATGCGGTTCGCCTGCATCGGCAGATCCTCGTCCCCTTCCTTGCAGATCGCCGTAACCGTTCCCTTGATCGCCGCGCCGTGCCTGACGACGTAATCCTCAGCGCAGTCGATCACGACCTCATACGCCTCATCCAGCGCGTAATGGGAAAGCGCGCCCTTATCCGTATACATGACGAGCGCATTTTTAGCCGGAAGCCGATTGATCCCGTCGACCTTCTCCGCATCTGTATTCTGCGTCACGTTTTTCACATTTACCGTTACGGTCGGCTGTCCGAGATACGGCTTATTGTCCGCCGTAAAGCCGAAAGACTGAAAGGCGCCCTCAAACGGCGTTTCCTGGGACATATGCGCCGATGTGATAATTTCTCCTCCGTACATGTTAAAGCCGCGCGGAACCGTCAGAGCTTTCGTTACCACCGCGTCGCTGTATCCGCCGTAAGTGGTCCCGGCGCCTTCTACGCGCGCATGCGCGTAAGAAACCATCCACAGATCTCCGTTGACCGCGGCAATCGCCGTTTTCCCTTCGCCATTCTTTTCGTTAAATTCTGCAACGGTCTTCTCGACCGTTTTCAGCGTGTCGGAATACTCCGCCATATTGGTAACGTCTATGTAAAGATCGCTTTGCGCAGGATCGAATTCCACTACGCTGACCTTATTCAACCCGTATTTCGAGTCTGCGGAAAGCGCAAAGCTCGTGAGCGTTACGCCATGATAGAGCTCTCGCGAAGTAATATTCTGCGCGTCTTCCGGCAGGTTTTGTTCCTCTGCGCGAAGCCTGCTGCCTGAGAGGACCGTAATTGCAGAAAATAAAATGGCAAATGCAGATACGGCGGCTCTTGTCGTTTTCCGTTCACTCCTCATGCTTCTGCGCTCCTTTCTTTTTCGCTCTCTGCGCCAGCTCGCTGTCGTCGTCAAGGAAGAGCGTGCAGACGACGCCGACTGCGATCAATACAAGGTCCAGCGCAAGCATGCCGAGAATCCCCGCCGTCATGCCTCCCTGAAACGCCGACGTAAATTTCTGATCCGTCATAACGCCCTGAACAAACAAAATAATGATTGCCCCGAGAATCATGCCGCCCACGCCGTAATACGTCTGCGCTTCAAACTTTGCAAGCAGCTTTGCAATCAGCTTTGAAATCAGAATAAAGCCTGCGATTCCGCCTACGGCAAAAGCCAGGACGAGCCAGATCGATCTCGACGACTCCCACGCGCGGTCAAATTCGCCGCTGATCAGATATTTCAGCATGTCTGTACATTCGCTGACGGCGCCGTACACTTTATTGTACTGTCCAAGCACCATAAGGGTAACGGATCCGCTCACGCCCGGAATCGACATCAGCGCGCAGGACAAAAATCCGGAAAACAAAATCACTACCGTGTCCTTGAGACCGGTCAGGTAGTACGCCGTATTCACAGCGCCCTCGCCGGCGTTTCCATTGGAAAAGAACCCCATCAGCAAAATAAGTCCCATGCTGAACAGCGTAATCAGCAGATACGCCGGATGAAACTTCTTGCTCTTCAATTTTCTCAGAACCAATGGAATGCTGCCAAGTACAAGGCCGATAAAGAAAAAGTATGCCTGCTGCGTATAGGTTTCACAGATCATCAAAATCAGCTTAGTAGACAGCAGGATTCCGACGACCGCGCCGAGAACGATCGGCAATAAAAACAGAATATTCTTTTTGATATTCTTTCTGAAGTCACTGACGGCGTGGATCATTTTTTCATACAATCCTACGACAACCGCAAAAATGCTTCCCGAAAGCCCCGGGATCACGACAGCGATTCCGATAAAGATTCCCTTGACAAAATTTATAATCTGAGTCATTGTTTCCCTCCTCTTTTTATAGTATAATAAATAGGAATTATATTTGCAACAAGGAAGTTTGCCGGCATGGAGAAACAGAAGCACTTCTTTTCGCGCGAAAACAGGACATCCCTGCTCATCGCTCTGATCCTCACCATTTTAAATATCGCAATCGTATTTTGTTTTGATCTGCAGAATCTTTCACTCGAGGATCGCCGCCTCACGGCGTTTCAGATCGTTGCGTCGGCCGCTGTTTATATATTGTATATCGTCTTTTGTATTTTTATGCGGATTCGGCGCTACACGGCGCTTGCGAAAGCGCTGTTTTACTATCAGCTGGTAGGAGCCGCCGCCTATATCCTGTATTTTTTCTGTTTTCTGTTTCGTATCGGCTTCGGCGAAGCCTTTTACACCCTCTTCAATACGTGGACCTTGCTGTTTCAGCCGATCATGGTGGCGCTCGGACGCCTTTCAGGGATTCAGGCAAAGTATCTGAGCGCTTTGTTTTATCTGGTGCTCACCCTGATCACGGGAAAAACGGTGATCGCCATTCGGAAGGACATCGCTTACGAAAAACAATATCGCGAAGATCATATGCATGAGAAAACCCATGAGAAAACCGAAGAATAATTATTTTGTGATTTCCTGACAGCTGATTTCATCGCGCACATCTTTCCAGTCCGCATGATAACGCTTTTTCTCCTCGTCCTTTTTTTCAAATCCGGCATCCTGAACATAATCCCGCATCAGCTCCACGAGCCCTGTATCCAGCTCCTTCGCGGCATAGGCGTCCAGATAAGAAAGCGACGCGGTAAAAACGGGCGCGGGAACGGCGCCCTCTGCGGCAAGACCTGCGATACGCCGCAGGGAAACGGAATAGCGCTTCACTGTGCCTGCAAAATAGGGATCTTCTAAAAGAGACTTAACATCCTGACGGTTCCGAAACGCATCGATCGCCCGGGAAAGAATTCTGGCGCGAATATAAGAGCCTCCCTGAAACGTAATTGCAGCGTCCAGCGGATCCGTTCCCCAGATGTAAAGATCGGAAGCACGCCGCAGCAATGCAAACGCCTGCGTGTAAATGCACAACGTGCAAAGGTAAAGACCGTTTCTGACGTCTTCGATGAATGCTTTTTTCTCATCATTAATAATATGTATTTCTTTTTCCGCCTCGCCAGCCACCAGGTCGAAAAAGGCCGTTCGTTCTTTTTTCAAAGCGGCAAGAAAGCGCTGGTTCAGCGCCGCATAGATCGAAGGGATCGGCACGGAAAGCTCCGCCGCGCTGGTACAGAGCCAGACGACGGATTTGCCGTATCCCACCTTGTCCGATACAAGCTCTGTCAAAGGTTTCCCCGTCTCGGCGTCCCGTTTGCTTAAAATATCGTATGCCGCCTGTATGAAAAAGCTCTCGTTATCGCCGGTCCCCCATTCGCCGATGATCTCTCGCAGCTGTGTTTCATCGCAGCCTCCGATGTGCCTCAGGACAGAAATCGCCTCAGCCAAAGCCTGCATGACGCCGTACGCGATTCCGTTATGAAGCATTTTTACATACTGCCCGGCTCCGTCCGGTCCCATATAGGCGCAGCAAGGGAATCCGTCATATTTCGAGGAAACACAGCAAAGCATGTCATAAATGCTGGTATAAGCGTCCAGAGAGCCCCCTGCCATGATGGAAGCGCCGGCAAGCGCTCCCGTTTCCGCGCCAGAAAATCCGGCTCCTATATACGCGATCTGCTTCTTTTCAAATTGCCGGCATCTTGCGGCAGTAACTTTATAATTCGTATCACAGGTGTCAATGAGGATATCTCCCTCCCCGGCAAGCTCATACAGCTCCCGCAGCATTTCCTCAGCAAAAACGCCGCTCCGGCTGACAACAAACAAAATTCTCGGAGCTTTCAGCAGATTTACCGTCATCTCGGAGGAAGTAGAGGCAAGAATCCCCATTTCCTGAATTTCAGCGATATACCGGTTCATTTCATCCCGGGACATATTGTCTAGGCCCGTATTATACAGCACGGTCGAATATCCGTTTGCGCTGAGGTCAAACGCCAAATTCCGGCCCGCTTCTCCATCTGTAATTACGCCGACGTCATATTTATTCACCGCAGTTCAACTCCGAAACGATTTCATGATTTTAGTGTGCCGCCTGATTATCCTCGATATACCGCTTGATTTTCTGAGTGGAAGTCTTGATGAACTCCGTATCACGCAGTAAAAAATCCTTCACTGCTTTATACGAGACAAGCTGCTTGTTGACCGTTTTGATTTCAGCTCTGATCACGGCTTCCGGCGTATCCGTCTCTAAAAGCCCGGCCGCTGCGTCCTCTTTTATTTTCTCATAGTCCGGGAAAACATTCGCTTTTACGATCGTTTCTCCGTCCTCCGCAGCTTCTCCGTACACGACAACTTCTGCAATATAAGGACTCTTCAGCAGCAGATACTCGATTTCCTCTGGGAAAATATTTTTGCCGTTTTTCGTAACGATAACGTTCTTTTTTCTCCCTGTAATATGAACGAATTTATCTTTATCCATATAACCGAGATCTCCCGTATGGAAAAAGCCTCTGGCGTCGATGGCCTGCTTCGTTGCGGTTTCGTCATGGTAATAGCCAAGCATGACGTTCGGTCCTTTAATCGTGATCTCGCCGATTCCCGCGGCATCTGGCGCGTCGATCTCCAGCTCCGTTCCCGGCATCGGCATTCCTGCGGCATCGTCTTTAAAATCGCAGTTTCTGTTCAGCGCCGCGATCGGAGCGCATTCCGTAAGGCCATACCCTTGGATCGTCAAAATGCCGAAGTTTCTGAAGTCCTTACTTACCTGAGGATCGACTGCCGCAGCGCCCGAAATAAATAGGCGCATATGTCCCCCAAAGCTTTCATGTACCTTTGCGAACAGCTTTTTAGAGCGATCCATACCGATTTTACGCAGAACAGAATTCAGCCGCAGCGCAAATTTTACCTTTTTGGCAAGGCCCTGCTTCCGGATCGTGTCCCAAACCCTTCGGTGCATCGATTCCAGCACCAGGGGAACCACCAGCATCATCGTGATCTTGCCCTCCGCCATGTTTTTTGTAATATGACGCAGTCCCTCACAATATGCGACGGTGCTGCCTCTGTACACGGGGCAAAGAAAGCCGCAGGTGCATTCGTATGTATGATGAATCGGAAGAATCGAGAGAAAGATATCCTTATCGTCTATATAAACCATTGACGACATTGCCATGAGATTCTCGCAAATATTCTTATGCGAAAGCATTACCGCCTTTGAGACATCCGTCGTGCCAGAGGTAAAAAGAAGAATCTGCATCGCGTCCCGGTCGATCACTGCATCGGTAAAAGCGGTATCGCCTTCTGCCAGCAGTTCCCGTCCCTCGCGGAGCAAATCATATATCGAATAATAGGGCGCCTCCTCTGCTTCTGCGCGCTGAGGATCCGGCTGCTCCATGGTGATCAGATGCTTTAACGTCGGCACCTGAGCTTTGCAGGCAAGAATCTTTTCTGTCAGTTTTGGAGAAAAAATAATCGTCGTAACCTCTGCCCTGTTCAATGAAATCACGATTTCGTTCACCGGCAACTCTTTATCGAGCGGGACGACAATTCCCGTCCCGTTCACGACCGCAAGATAGGATACCGACCATTCATATCTGTTTTCACCGATTATTGCGATTCGTTCGCCCTTGCAGCCCTTTTTGATCAGCGCCGTGCCAAGCGCATCCACATCTTCTTTATACTGGTTAAAAGAGACGGGAACATATGGTCCTCCTGGAATGTCCTTTTTTAAAAACGCGGCTTTTTCTCCAAAAGTCTTCGCAGATTTCTCCAGCATTTCTTTCAGATCGCGAATCGGCTCCACGTGATACAGCGGTATGTTTTTCATGAAAGATACTCCTTTTCCGGTCGGTTCTCAAATTATTTTTTTCATATAATTGATATATTGCAAAAATACGACGCCAGGCGCTTCCAGATCAGAATACCACCGTTTCACCCATTCCAGCGAAAGATATCCGTTATACCCGTTTTCGTTCAAAATTCTCACGCCCTCCTTCACAGGAAGATCCCCGTAGCCCATCATTTTATACTGCAGGCGGCCGTCTCCGTCTACGACGGAGTCTTTGACATGTACATATTTTATATAGCTGCCGATGTTTTCATAAGTTTGTTCCGGCTGTTCTCCAAAATACCGGTACGGATGGTGCATATCCCAAAGGACTCCGACACTGCCGTCGGAAAGTCTTCGCAAAAGTGTGGAAAGCCGTTTTGTGTCAGCATAAACGCCATTCGTTTCGATCAGCAGTGCAACGCCTCTTTCCTTGGCATACTGTCCTAACGGCTCCAGAGAAGCGGCGACTACGGAATCGTCAATTTCCGCAGAAGGCTGCGGATCTTTATCTCCCAAAACGCGGACATACGAGGCTCCTAAGGCGCTTGCCGTATCGATATAGGCTTTGCCCTCTTCGAGATACCGCCCGGCATTCGTCTTGTCATACAAATAGCAGGCCGACGTGAGACAAACGACCTCGAGGCCCATTGCCTTCAATTTATTCTTGGTAGACTGAATATTATTTGCCGAAAATTCCTTGATATCCGGCGCGTACAGTTCGTTGCCTACGCCGCGGATCTCAATTCCGTCGAAACCCATATCCTTTGCGGTAGCCAGAATTTCATTCCAGGACCATTCTGGGCAGCCGAGTGTAGAAAAAGATAATTTCATATCAATCACCCTTTCGTTATTGTATCAATGTAATTCTGAAAAGCATGCATAATGCGGAGTACCGTACTGTTTTCCGGAGAATTATACTGTATTTCATCGACTTTTGCAATCGGTAAAACATTGATTGAGGTGCCTGTAATAAACAATGCCTCCACTTCCTCCAGCGCGGAGTATCTGATGGGTTCGAATTTGACGGAAATATTTTCCTGGGCGCAAAGAGCAAGCACATACTGCCGCATAATGCCCTCCAGAACCATTTCACGCGGCGCGGTATAGACGGTGCCCGGTTCTCCTCTGCGTACAAAAAAAAGATTGGACTTGCTCCCCTCCGTAAGATAGCCCTCCGCATTCATCAGCAGCGCCTCGAAAATTTCATTCGCCTGCTTGAAGGTCTCGATTCTTTCTATATAATCCGATCTCCGTATTTTTGCGTTAGGACTGGGCCGCTCGATCTGAATACACGCCGTTCGGATCCCTTTTTCATAGTAAGCCGGACCGGGATAAAACTTTTTACTGAGATATACAACAAAATCTTTGCCGGTGCTCATAATTTTTACGTTGCAGTCCCTTTCCTCATTGACGCTGAGCAAAACAGAGGCGTATTCTTTAAAAGCTGCAAGATCCACCGGATTTTCTATTCCTTCAATTTGAAAGCTGTTTTCCAGGCGGCGGAAATGGTCTTCCAGGAAAAGGCCTTTTCCATTAATAAACCGGATCACCTCATAAATGACCGGCCCGTCAAACGGAAGAACAATGGCGCCGCTCTCATTTTTCTTCAGTGTGTCGCTTCCGGTCAGCTCGCTGTTTACGATTAAATAGTGCGCGTTGTTATCGTTAAAGCTTAACATGGTTCACCTCGTAAAGAATCCTTTCTTCATCCAATTTTTTGAGTTCCCGATGCTCCATCAGGATCTCTCCCCGAACGATTACCGTGTCCACATCGGAAGCCTGCAGGGAATATACGACGGCGCTTTTCATATCATTCAGCGGATTTAAATGAGGCGCCGTCAAATCAATTAAAATCAGGTCTGCGTCCGCTCCTTTGCAGATGCGATTGCCGAAAACTGCCGCGTCGATCACCTGTTCAGGAGAGACGAGCGCTGGATCTCCGCGCAATCCCTTATACAGTATACCCGCCAAGTGCATTTCTTCAAACAGATTTAAATTGTTATTGCTCGCACATCCGTCTGTGCCCAGACCGACGCGGATCCCCGCAGCCAGCAATTCCGGAAGAGGCGGCACTCCGCTTGCGAGCTTCAGATTGCTTGTAATATTGACGGATACGGAAGCACGAGCCTGCTGCAAAATTTCAAAATCTTCGACTTCCAGGTGTGTACAATGCGCTGCCAGCACTGGAACATCAAAAGCCCCGATCGATGCAAAAAAAGCAGCGGGCCTCATTCCGACAGCTTCCAGGCAGTCGGAAATTTCCTTTTTCGTTTCATGGAGATGCATGTGGATGCCGAGTCCGTTCGCTTTGGCAAACGACACGGCCTCATGCAAAAGGCGGTCGTCATAAAGATATACAGAATGAATTTCACAGATTACGTCGATTCTTCCGTCTCCGGCGCCTTTCCATTTTTTTATAAGACGTTCCGCCTCCGCAAAGGTATTTTCCGTAATGCGCGCTCCATTCTCCCAGCGGTTATGCAATACCGGAACGCTCAGGACCGCCTTCAGGCCGGATTCCAGAACGGCTTGTGCGATCGCTTCAAACGGTTCATACATATCGGCAAAGGCGACTGTTCCGGAACGAATCATTTCGAGCTGTCCAAGCAGAGAACCATAATATACGCTCCTGGAGGTCAATTTTCTCTCGCGCGGAATAATTTCGTTAAACAGCCATTGCTGCAAGGGCAGATCGCTTCCGATATTCCGCAGCAGCGTCATCGGGCTATGCGTATGCGTATTGATCAATCCGGGCAGAATCAGTTTATTTCTTCCCTCTATTATGTTGACCTTATTGTCGTGCTCGCGAAGGAAGGCATCGATTTCGGCTTCGTTATTTGTCATAGCCCGGATCCGGCCGCCGTCGATACAGAATCCCTGATAAGTCTGAATACCGTTTTCGGCATAAATTTGAGCATTTTTTATCAAAATTGCCATGAAAACACCACTGACGTCTCCTTTCTGCTGCATGATATCATACTTTTTGGTATCTCTGCAAGTCCAGCTCGATAAATTTAAGCATGGAATACTGGAACGCACGCCGGATCGCCGTCTCCTGCAAAGGTCCAAGCTCGTTTTCCGGAAGAATCAGAATCAGCTTTTTTCTTTTGATTTCCTCTTTGCGAACGGTAATTCCGCCGTATTCGGCTCCCTGAAAAGCTTCCAGCGTGTCGATCATTTTGAGAACGGTCTTTTCCATGACGCCATTTTTACGGTAGCTGGGCAGCGTGTGATTCAGGCTTTTAATCATAACGGCCGTTCCGTCTTCAAATGCGGCGATCACGGGAAAGGCATCGGGAAGGTTGCCTCCGTACATCTGTCTGAAAATTTTCCCTCGGGTAAAATTATTTTCATTCCAAATTCCGGAAGATGGCTCCTCTGATTCTTCGATTTGCAGGAACGGCATTCTGCCGCCGCCCCATGCGCTACACAAAACCGAAAATTCAAGCTTTACCGGAAAAGGCAAATACGTGTCCACTATGCAGGATGCCGTAAGGCGAATCCGATCGGTTTCCCGATGAAAAAAGCTGCTTTTATACAAATTCAAATTCTTGAGCTCCAGCACGCCGCTCTTCACAAGCGCATCTTCCGCGAGATAGGAAGCGCACAGCGTCTGCGCCGCAAATCCATAAATGAAGTCAGACGAATGCTCAGAAAGGTCTCTTAACTGCAGAATATTCCCAAGCAAGCGTTCCTCCTCCGGGGCAAGCGCATCCGAAAATTGCTGCTGCAAGCTTCCGAAAAGCTCCTTCTTTAACTCCTCCGTCAACTGGTTCCGGTAAATCGGCGCCCAGCGGCACAGCTCGTCCGCAGTTCTAAGCACGGACAGCTCCAGAAGATTTCGGGCTGACACGATTTGCAGAACAGAAAGAAAGAGCAGCAGCACTCCCATAAAGGCCGGCAGAACGAGCGCCGCTTCCAGTGTAATATTCCCTCTGCTTTCCGCTTCCCGTTTAATACGTAATTTCACAAACGTCCTCCCGTTCATACTGCTTTCTTCCCAGTCCGAGCAAAAAAGGAGAAAGAAACGGCACATGTGTCCTAGCCGAGGCGGAAAGCTTATGATATACGCCGGATAGACGATACGTCATTCCGGTTGCTTCTTTCATATTTATTTCAATCACATCGCAAATCCTCATCAGCTTCGTTTCCACGGGCGTAAACAGCAAAAGAATTCTCAGGTAGAACGCATAATCCTGAAGCGCATCAATTTTTCCTCCCCCTGCTTCATCAAGCGTCAGGATCGGAACGCTTTGTCCGGAAAGCAGCTTTTCGAGGTCCTGATAGGAATCGAGCAAGGCCCATGCCGAAACAATAATGATTTTGTATAAAGTTACGCCCGCTCCCATGCTGAGCGCCGCCGCGGCGGCGCGTGCAAGCGCTTCTGCGCCAGCGCTCCGTTCCGCATCTTTCATAATCTTTATAAAATTAAGTAAAAACCGCAGCGCCAATATTTTGTTTTCTACGCTCTCATTGTTTCGAGCCGCAGAGGCATCTCCAATTAAAATATATTCGGCTTCATTGTTCAAACGGTCTTCTGATGGCGCGTCGAGCCTCAATGTCATGTAATTAAGAATATAATCGTCGATGAGAAGGCGTTCCGCCGTGCCGCGCACTACCTCTTCAAATGATACTTCCGTTTTGAATGCAAACAAATCCGTAAAGGAGGTAAACGTTTCCAATGAATCGCCTGCATCCACACCAAAGGAATCGGCGCTGCTGCTTCGCGGGAAAAACCGGGAGGACGGAAGCGCTGCGTATTCCTGTTCAGGTATTCTGTAGGAATCTTCCGAAATCCGAGACAGATTTGCCGTTTCCAGCAGCTGTTCTTTCAATTCAGTAATCAGCTCAGTTCCCTTCGTCTCGCCCGAAGTGTTCTCCGCGTAAATCAAAGGAATCCTGATATCCGCAGAAATCTGTCTTTCAACGAAAGAAAAGCGGAATTTCTCAGCGTCGAACTCCCCCCGTTCTTTAAAGGCATATAGAGCGGAAAGACGTTCGGCAAATACCGAAAGATTTTCAGAAATTTTTGCCGCAGCAGCGCCGCTTCCGATTCGTGCGGCCTGCTGTCGAATAACGTCCGCTTCCTTCGGCAGCGCGCCGGTCGATTCGGCGCGGCGCAGCACTTCCTCGATCTTTTGTTTTCCGTTCTCTAGCTCCTGGCAGAGCAGTGCCGCACGGGAATTATATTCCCTGTATTGTTCTTGCAGCAGGATTGCCTGATCCAAAAATGCTTCAGCCTTTTCCTGCCATATTTGAGGAATGTTCTCAAACAGCTCGGAAGCGGCAGCCACGGAATAGCCGTTTACACAGGCAGGATCCCCGTCATAATAGCCTTCCACTAATATTTTAAGATCCCGATGCGTTTTCTGAAGCGCTGACAGGAGTTCCGCCGCCTCACCGCACGCCCGGTAGCCTGCGCCCTCCTCTTTTGCTTCCGAAAGAACGCCAAGCAGATACAGCATGGTCTCCGTCAGCGCCGCCGGCGTTTTGATCTTCATCAGTCCGCAGATCTGCTCTTTCAGAACGTCCGGTTCCGTGAAATCTCCGCTCAGAGAGACCTCGGATGCTTCAGAGGGATAATAATCGTCAAACAGATCGTGTGCCGAGCCGCCGTTTCCCGTATTAAATCCATATAATCCGTATTTTTCCGCCAAAAGCGAATCATATGAGGCCAAAACAGATCTGCAGGCAAGCAGCATTCCTGCGGCGGCGCGGCTTTCCAGCGCTTTATATACCGCGTAATCATATAAGGCGGTATTCAGCAAAATGATTCCGCTAAGCAGCACGGCCGCGGCGATCGTAACGCTTCCGCTGTCACCCCGCGTGCTTCCGATACGTCTCATACAGCACCGCTCCTCCCCGCGCGATATCAGTATTGCTGATGCATTTTTCAAAAAAGGATTCCCGCAGCGTATCCGAGTGCCTGCTGATCTGTTCCGTATATTTCAGGCAAACGCAGACGGATAAAAGCAAAAACAATAAAAGGACCGGCATAACAATTGCCGTTTCGATTGTATGCATAAATCTCACCCCGTATTCCGTTATACCTGAAAAGCGCGCATTTGTAAAGAAAAATCGTTCGTCGCGATTCGTCTCAAAGCGACCGATTCCGCCCCCTTTCAGAAAATATTCAAAGCCGACAGCTCGTCCTGATGTTCTGTCATCTCGAATATTTTATCAAGACGTTTCGCTTCGATGGAAGCGTTTTCATAATTTCCGCAGCGCACATATTCCAGAAAAGTGCAGATTCCGAGATCAACCTTTTCAATTGCGGAATGATTGAGAAAAAAGCTCCAATGTTCCATATGCTTTTCCCAGTCTGCCTGCAGCAGTCCGCATTTTTCTTCCAGCTCCGGCGCGTTGCGGTTTGTATTCAAAATATCATCAATCCGGCTGCGGAACCCATTGACATCATCCTCAAGCATTTTGTCGAACCATGTCGTCGGAACGAATACCAGTGCTAATATAACAACTACCATAATAAGATATATAATAGAATTTCTGTACATCTTATTTCCCTTTCTTCTGAACGACGAATTGTCCGGCGCCGTTTACATAGCAGTAAAAAACATCCTTTGCAGAGCGTACGCCGTTTTTGCCAAGCTCTTCTCTCAGCATTTTTTTATCTATATTTAAAAGCTCCATATTATCCTCCATAACACAGCCGCCAATAATGATATCTGTGACAATATCGGAAGGCTCTTTGATATCGAGATCGCCGCGCGTTACATTCTGAGACGCGCTGACGGGAAGCACGCTTAAATCTCCGTTGTTTTCCAGGATGGCGAGCTGTACCGTCTGAACGTCCGGATACCCCTTCAATCGGAGCGCCTCAAGCAGATCATCCAGCGTATACATTTGATTGCGAAGATTTTTTTCAATAACCACGCCATTTTTAATCATAACGCATGGCTTCCCGCAAAAAAAGCCGCGTACGGTTTTCAGCTTTAATACCCCGTACGAGATAGAAAGCTGCAGCAGCAGCAGCGATAAAATCGGAACGATCCCAGACCACAGCGGAATCGCACTGTCCTGCATCGGCAGCGCAGCCAGATCGGAAATCATGAGCGCGATGACGAATTCATATGGCTGAAGCTGCCCGATCTGCCGTTTTCCCATCAAACGCATTACAAATATAACAATCAAGTACATAATAATCGTTCTGATAAAGCTGACCAAGATAAATGTCTCCTCTGTTTGTAGAATCTCTGACGCGTATATTTTCCGCATTTATGCACAAAATATTCCCTGCATTTATTATCATTCAGGAAAGGAGGATCAGAAAATGCCGAATTCAACGATGCCTGAGAAATCGCTTGCGATGCTGGAGGATATGCTTAGCGCGGAATCGACGGCCATCAAAAAATTCCATTTTTACGCAGCAAACTGCACCGATCCGAATTTAAAGACAATTTGTGAAAAGGCTGAGCAAATGCACAGGAAGCATTTCGATACGATGTTTCAGTATCTGAATTCCTATGCATGTCAGGCTAATTAAGGAGGACAGAGATGGAACAAATCTTAACGGAGCAGGACATGATCAGCGATGCGCTCAGTACAGAGAAGCAGATAACGGAGCTCTATGCATCCTTCGTTTCAGAAGCATCGTGTCAGATCCTCAGAAATGAAATCACAAAAATTTTTACAGAAACGCAGCAGCTCCAATTTGAAGTTTTCAACGCCATGAAAGCGCGCGGCTGGTACAGTGTTAAAAATACGGATCAGGCCGCAATCCAGCAGGCTGTACAAAAATTCAGACAGGTCATGAGCGGATTGTGAAATTCGCAGACAGAGCCCCCGGCCCGGCAGATCATAACGCCGGGTTTTTCTTTTACATAGTCCTTTGTCGGTGCATTTTATATGGATTTTAGGGCAATATCGATTATTTCAAAACGAAAAATTTACGTTTTTGGCTAAAATGTAACAGGTAATTAATGATCTGTGCTTTGGCATATGGTAAAATGGCAAACGAAAATTTTAATTTTAATTCTGAAAGGAAATGATTGATAAATGGATTATGCAGCCGAGTCCTTAAAACGACATAAGGAATGGAACGGAAAAATTGAAGTAATTTGCCGCGCACCCCTGGAAACCAGGGAGGATCTTTCTCTTGCTTATACGCCGGGCGTAGCGGCGCCCTGTCTGGCGATTCAAAAGGATCCGGACTTAAGCTACGCATTGACACGGCGCTCCAATCTGGTCGCAGTCGTTACGGACGGCACAGCCGTTCTGGGGCTGGGAGATATCGGACCAGAGGCCGGAATGCCAGTAATGGAAGGAAAATGCGCTCTTTTCAAGGCCTTCGGAAACGTAGATGCCATTCCGCTCTGCATTCGTTCTAAGGATGTGGATGAAATCGTTAACACCGTCCGCCTTCTGGCAGGCAGCTTCGGCGGAATCAATTTAGAGGACATTTCTGCCCCTCGCTGCTTTGAGATAGAAGCCCGTCTGAAAGCGTGCTGCGATATTCCGGTATTCCATGATGACCAGCACGGTACGGCTGTCGTCGTACTGGCTGCCATTCTGAATGCGCTGAAGCTGACGGGAAAGAAACTGGAGACCGTCCGCGTGGTCACAAACGGCGCCGGAGCTGCAGGCATCGCAATCACCCGCCTTCTTTTGAAAATGGGATTGAAAGACGTCATTTTATGCGATCGCGCGGGTGCTATTTATCAGGGACGCGGCCATATGAATCCCATTAAAGACGAGCTTGCCGCAGTTACGAATCGCAGCTGCAGAAGCGGCAGTCTGGCCGACGTATTAAAAGGAGCCGACGTATTTATCGGCGTATCCGCACCCGGATGCGTAACGCCGGAAATGGTGAGATCCATGAATCCGGATCCGATCCTGTTTCCGATGGCAAATCCGGAGCCTGAAATTCTCCCGGAGCCTGCAAAGGAAGCGGGTGCGGCTGTAATTGGGACCGGGCGCAGCGATTATCCGAATCAGATCAATAACGTACTTGCCTTTCCCGGTATTTTTCGCGGTGCTTTGGATGTACGCGCTTCCGATATTAACGACGAAATGAAAATAGCTGCCGCATTTGCGATATCAGACTTTGTCTCGGAAGCAGAGCTGTCTCCGGACTATATTATCCCCAGCGCGCTGAATCGCAGCGTTTCGCAGGCAGTAGCCGCCGCTGTTGCAAAGGCCGCAAGGGAAACTGGCGTTGCCCGGATCTGAATCGGCCGCGTCTCTTTGCTTATTCTTTTTTATTCCTGCGGGAGATCCATTCGGCGGATAAGTCCATGGCGGCACGGCAGGCGTTTGTCTGATCCAATGCGTTCAGCATCACAAAATCATGAATTGTAGCCTTAATCCGTACCGCCGTAACGCCCACGCCGGCGCATAAAAGCTTCGCGGCATATGCTTCTCCCTCTTCCCGCAGCACATCGGCTTCTCCGCAGAGGATCAGCGTTTCCGGCAGACCGCGCAGCTGTTCCAGGGTTGCGCGCAAGGGGGATGCTGTAATTTGTGCTCGTTCAGATTCATTCCTGGTATATTGATTCCAGAACCACATCATTCCCGCACGGTAAAGATAATAGTCCGAGGCAAATTCCAAATAGGTGCCCGTATTAAAGCAAGCGTTTGTTACGGGATAATACAGCAGCTGATTCTGAATCTGCGGTCCGTGACGGAACTTGGAAAGAATCGTCAGGACGGCCGCCAAATTTCCGCCTGCGCTGTCGCCTGCCACCGTCAGCAGCGATAAATTCAGTCTGAGATTCATTTTGTCGCTGATTCTCTGGAGCATTGTCAGAACCTGATAGCATTGTTCGGCAGCGACCGGATATTTCGCTTCAGGAGAAAGTGCGTACTCCGGAAACAGCACGACGCAGCTCGTTCGCGCGGCAAGCTCCCGTACAAGCTTTTCATGCGTATGAAAATTCCCGAATACCCATCCGCCTCCATGAAGGTACAGAATTGGCGCAGGATTCGGAGGGCAGTCGGCAGGCTTTACGACATATACTCTTACAATTCCCCATTTGCCCGTATTCACATCAACAACGGAAACAGACGCGGGATATTGAAAAACCGGCGCGTCCTGCGCTCGGTTCAGGCGCTTTCTGCCTTCCAAAGGCGGGACCTGGAAAATCAGCGGCGGGCACGCGCTTTCCTCGCATACGCGCAAAGCCGCTTCTTCTAAAGGAATCCGTTTATTCATATCATTCTCCTAACATGATTTTTGATATCATATTATGCGTACCGATTCCGCTTCGTGAAAGGCCCCTTGTCCGGATGTTCTGAACAAGAGGCGTGCAAAAATAATATAATAAATACGGATTCCTCTTTCGGAGTGTGAACGCATGTTTTCGTTTCTCAGCGCCGTGATTTTCAGCATGTCATCCAATTTAGATAATTTCGTAATCGGGATTGCCTTCGGCATAAAAAAAATAAAAATCAGATTTCTTCCGAATCTGCTGATCGCACTGATTACCGTTACGGGAACGGTCGCTTCGATGTACGTAGGGAAAATCGCCGCATCCTTTCTGCCCCGCGCTCTTACGGATCTGCTTGGCGCAAGCATCATTATTTTGCTGGGACTCTATTTCGTACTGCAGAGCTTTTCCAATCTGCTGAACAGAAAAAAACGGATTCGAAGCGTTGCTCTGAAGGATGCGGACAGCATGATCGACTACGCCCAGGATTCAGACAAAGATGTTTCGGGCTCCATCGATATCAGGGAATCCGCCGCCGTAGGCTTTGGGCTGGCATTCAACAATATCGGCACCGGAATCGCCGCAAGCGCCGCAGGAGTCAAAATTCTGCAGGCCGCCGTATGTACCTTTCTGTTCAGTATTCTCTTTCTGATCTTAGGCGTCTACCTAGGGGATCGAATTTTCGGCAGAGTTTTAGGAAAATACGCGCCGCTGATTTCCGGAATACTGCTGATCGCACTGGGGATCATAGAGCTGACGCTCTAATTCCCTCCTTGAGAATCGCATAATAAAGCTCGCTATAATTTTCAAAGCGGTAATCCGAAATTCTTTCGATCTGCCCGCGCTCCGGATCGGAATGACGGTCATACATTGCCGCAGCGTCAATCCCCGCATTTTTTGCAGCCTCCAGCCCGATCAGGGAATCCTCGAAAGCGATGCACGCCTCCGGCGCAGCGCAGAAATCCTGAAGAACCCGCAGGTATATTTCGGGATCCGGTTTCATTTTCCGGACGTCCTCCTTCGTATAGATCCGCGTAAAATATTGATCCAGCATTGCTTTTCTCATAATATTCTGATTCTGCAGACGGTAGACATCCATGCTTTGTTTTCTTGTAGCGGAGGCAATGACAAGCGTAAATCCGGCATTTTTTAAAAGCCGGATCACCTGCTCTGCATTTTCCTTATAATCCACCGTGTTTTTCAGAAAATCGGAGGAAATCTCATAGCGCATCCTGTAAATCTGCTCCGCAGACAGAGGCGAACCATATTCCGACTTTAAAAAACCACAGTATTCCAGATATGGATTCTCCCTTCCGCTGAATTTCCGCAGCATTCGTTCCCGCCGCGTCTGCAGCTGTTCCTCTGAAAGCGGCCGTCCTCCCAGCCGTTCCGACAGTTTCCGGTCTACTTCGTTCCAGATTCCGACGGAGTCGATTAAGGTTCCGTCCATATCGAAAATAACGATTTTTTTGTTTGCCAGCATCGAAGTGGAATGGCCTCCCGTTTCAAACTGTTTATTTTCCCTCCGCCATACTGTGAAGCGTCTTTTCCCTTCCGTCCCACCGTACAACGACAGTTACCGGGATATTGCTGCGCACCGTAATTTGCGGCTCCTGCTCTGCAGCGGAACGCTTTTCGCAGAGCAGATCGACCGTGCCGCCGCGGAAGGGATAATTCTGCACGCCGTGGCGTTCGGTGCGGTTGACGTCCCAGGTGATCCGGTTTTTTCTGGAATCGGCTCGGATTCCAAATACGTATTCAAACAAAACCGCGATCGGCACCAGGCCGGTCCAGCCCACAAAATCGGATTTTGCGGGGTTTCCGGGCGCGGCTTTCTCGGGCGCATAATTTTCCCAAACCGTTCCGGTGTTTCGAAATACTTCTACGACATTCCGCAGATGGTTTTCAGCAATCTCGTATGCCATACGGTATTTGCCCACTTTCTCAAGGCCTTTCAGAACCATATAGTTTGTAGGAGCCCATACGCTTCCGCGCCAGTAGCCGCCCTCGGCGTCGTAAGCGGGATGATCCGCGGAAAGCGTAGGAATCCGGTGAAATCTGTTAAATTCCGCGGGATTCTCCAGATGCGCCACAAAGCGCTCCAGCCGCTCCTCCGGAACGATTCCCGCAAGCAGAGCCCAGTATGCGCCGATGCTTTTGACTCGGCTCAGCACGTCTCCCCTCCAGAGATCATAGTAAAACGCGTCTTCCTCGCACCAGAGCTTCTCGTTAATCAGCTTTGTCAGACGCTCCGCTTCCTCGTAAAGCCAGTCCGTATCCTTCTCCGTGCCGATGATTTTCCCCATCTCAATTAAAATTCTGGCACTCATCACCATATGAATGCAGGTATCCACCCAAACTGCATGTCCGTGCGAGGTGTGATCCGAATAGCCCTCCTGCACTCTGGGCTGGTTATCCATTCCGCAGGCCAGACCGGTGCTCCAGTAGCTTCCGTCACGCCAGGTGCGGTTAAGCTGAAGCCATTTGTGGTATGCAAGGAGAGGATAAAAAATCTTTTTCAGACGGGCTTCCTCCCCCGTAATCTGATAATATTCCCATTCGCTCCAGGGCATGATGTTGGGACCGGTTGAAGCAGGATCGTCCCGATGGAACTGCTCTCCGTTCTGCGTTTCGCAGATTTCCCGGCAGATAAAGCCGTCCGCGTGCTGATGGGAATAAAAATTGTCCAAGGTTTTCTGAAAATTGAAAATATGGTTTGCATATCGGCCGAACATCACGATAAATGAGGAATCCCACATAAACAGGTATCCGTTGAAGGCCGTATCGATAAAATTGGAAACGAAGCCGGCTTCAGCGTTCGGCCTGCGCAGGTTGCGGAACGCGATTTCCCACGTTTTGTGATAGCAGGCGATGGCGTCAGGATGTCCCTCCCAAACGGGCTGCGGCAGCCTGTCCTTGATTTCTTCATATACCGGAAGCGGCCGTTCCTCCGGCGTCATACCAAGGAACGGATTCAAATCCACATATTTGTTTTTGGCATAAAACAACGATTCATTTACTTTATATAAATTTCCCATATTTTCCTCCTGACTGTTTTTGCTGAGAGGAATTATATCACGCTTTTCTAGAAAAGCATAGCTTACAATTCGCGTTTCTCATAAAATTTTACCGATAAAAGCCAGGATACTCCCAGAATAAGAAGCGCAGCGACGGGCAGAGCGAACCGGAACGGGGACGTAGCAGTAAGGATCTCTGCGGTCTCCGCATCGGATGACATGTATGTGAAGCCAAAAACACATGCGAATACGACGCCGAGTGCAGCATAATATGCGATCCTGCCCCTTTCCACCCCGAATTTAAAAATCACGGGAAGCATGAGCGACGCGGGAAGAATACCAAGCATCAGAGCGGTTCCTATAAACGCGGCGATTTCCGAAAGCTCCAGGTTGCGCTCCACCAGCAATTTTACAGCGCTTACTGCGCCCATGATAAGCGTCGTGAAGAGAAGGCAGATCAGCATAACGAGGTATTTTACCGATACGATATCCCTTCTCTTATAAGGCATCGTATCAGCGTAAAACTGCCATTTCGACCGTTCGTCATAGGAAACCAGCGTCACCGGCAAAATAGAGGATAAAATAATCGGGTATAAAACAGCGAACGCGTTGTTTTCCGAGTATGCGGAAACGATCGCAAACACAAAAAGAATCAGTAAAAATGCGCGGCAATGCGTTCTGGCCAAATACCAGTCTTTCAGCAGCAGTCCTTTCATTTCATCCAGCCTCCTTGACCATATACAAAAACAGCTCCTCTATGCCGATTGGACTTACGGGATAGCCTGCCGGAAGCATGGCCCGTTTCACGATTGCCTCGGCTCCGTATGGCGACGTTTTCTTTCCTATCACCACACCGCTTGCAAAAGACCGCAGCGTTTCCGGCGCACAGCGGATCATGCCATACTTTTCAAGCAGCGCATCCTTTTCCTCACAAAGCAGCAATTTTCCCTTGTGCAGAAATGCGATATAATCGCAAAGCTTTTCTAAATCGCTGACGATATGCGAAGAAATCAGAACGGAATGGCTCTCATCCCGGGTAAATTCGCTGAATAATTCCACTACCTCGTCGCGGATTACGGGATCGAGCCCGCTTGTGGGCTCGTCAAGAAGCAGAAGCTTCGGTTCATGGGAAAGCGCGGCGGCAATGCCCAGCTTCATTTTCATGCCGCGAGAGAAATCTTTAAAGCTTTTCTTTTGCGGCAGGGAAAAGCGATCGATATATTGAAAGTATACGTCCTCGTTCCAACGCTTGTAGGTATGCTTCATGATTTTGTTCAGCTGCTTCACGGTGATGCAGTCCGGATAGCCGATCTCATCCAAAACGACACCGATTTCCTCTTTCAATCCGCTGAGCTCCTGTCCGCCGTCCCTGCCGAGAATTCGAACGGTCCCGCCGTCTCGGCGGATCATGCCCAATATCAGCTTGATGGTTGTGCTTTTTCCCGCTCCGTTTTCTCCGATCAGGCCCAGGATCGATCCGGACGGAAGCGTCAGATTGATGCGGTCCAGCGTAAAATCCTGATACGTTTTTTTCAGGCTCGTAATTTCCAGTGCGTTTTCCATTTCATTCGCCCTCCAATAAATTCAGCATTTCGATGATGTCGTGTTTTTCCAGTCCGCAGGAGGCCGCCAATTTTATAATTTCCTGCAAATGCGCTTCGATCTGCTTCAGGGTTTCTTCGCGGATCAGAAGCGTATTCTTTTTGGCGACAAAGCACCCCTTTGCGGCAAGCGTATAAATAAAGCCTTCCCGTTCCAGCTCGTCATACGCCCGTTTTGTAGTAATAACGCTGATATGCAGATCCTTTGCGAGGTTCCGGATCGACGGCAGTGCGTCGTCTTCTTTTAAAGCGCCGCTGATAATCTGCGCTTTGATCTGCGAATAAATCTGATCATATATGGGAGCGCCGCTTTTATTATCAATCAGAATTGTCATTCCGCACCTCCATCCGGTCATTCTGTGTATATTCAGTATATACAGAATGCACACTGTTGTCAATCCCTTTGCGGAAAAGAATATAAAAAAAATGATCTCTATGGAAGAGCTTTACGATTCCACAAAAATCACTTCAATCTCGCCATTATAATATCGCGTCCTCGGCCGCCTTGATGCTGCGGCCGGGGACGCTTTCGGCAACGGCTCCCCGCTGCCATCAGATTGCTTTATGATAAAGTAAAGTCTATCTGACCTTCCGTTCCCTCCTGCGGCTCATCCAAAACGGTGACGTTCACGGTAAAGCTGTGTCCTCCGGTAATCGTAACCGTAACGGTTGTAGAGCCTGCCTTTTTCGGCATGATAACACCCTTTCTGTCCACACGGAGAATAGAGGTATCCGCAACCTCGAACTCCATCTCGTAGGTTTCCGCAGGCACCATCGCGGGATAGTCCGGATGCAGGGAGGTTCTGTCGTTGTACGCTTCTCCCCATGTTTCGTCCTCGAAAATCACATAGCCGCGGATCTGCTGCCTGTGCCTTGCTCCGTAAGCCTCGTCTTTATAGACCACCATATTTTCCTGAACCGGACGAACCGTGGCAATGTCCGGATTGCTTTTCCCAATCGGGAAGCCGCTTTCCCTGACGTACACCTTGAATTCTACAGAGCAGCCGTCGTAAGTCACCGTGACGTTCGTTTTCCCCACCGATTTTGCCACAATCCGAAGGCCGTCAAATTCAATGACGTTCTGATCGTATCCGGAAAATTCTACGCCGTCCGCACTCGTAATCTGGTGCGTTTGAAGCCGCGTATCATACCAATACAGATCCAGGTCGTAAGCTCCGTCGTCGATACAGAATTCAATCTTATGCGGCAGCGTTCCGACGCCGACGGTCCACAGCTCTGATTCCTCCGGAAGCGGCCAGAAATAGTCGCTCCGCAGGACGCCCTTTCCGCCCTCGTCGGTATCCGTGATTTCTCCTTCATATACCGACAAGTCAATGTCCTGAAATCTCGTAGCCCATTTTCCCCAGTAACCGGAATCCGGTCCGCCGGAGGAATATGCGTAGCCGATAAAGGAAATTTCGTCGTCCATCTGAATATGTCCGTTCGGTCTTTTTGAAATTCCCATATTATGACAGTATTGTGAGATGCCGGTACGAATCACTGCAACCTGCTCAAACGTAATTCCGTCGTTCGATTCCATAACAGCGATTCCGCTCGATTCTGTAAAGCGGTTATATGTGGAAAAAGCCAGAAACTTTCCGTAATCTTCAACGTAAACGACGTCGCAGGAATCCTGCCCCGAGCCTTTTTTGTAAGCGACGCCCCTGTATTCCATGGTAGCGGGCCAGTTTTCATCCGTAGAATCGGCGGTTGCCACCATCTCATAGTCTCCGTCCGGGCAGGTCCATGTGTAATAGCAATACAGCGTGCCATCCAGCTCGACAAAGCTCAGCTCTCCCGCGCCCCAGGAGGTGTCGGATTCGTTATAATAAACGATCGGCTGCGGATCTCCACCCCATCCGGAGCCGTTCCATTTTTCATACGGGCCGTCCGGATTCTTGGAACGCGCAACAAAGCAGTTGTTGTTGATTCCGCCATTTGTGCTTACGATCGTGGAAGTATACCCGATATAAAAATATCCGCCGAAATAGATCACGCCCGGATCACAGACAGAATAGTGATCCATAGAATCCGGCGTCGGCTGAAGCACTACCTTTTCCTGGCTCCAGGTCTTGCCCCCGTCCTCGGAATGTTTATAGGTAAACCAATCCCATTCCCCAAGCGTCCCGGGCGTTGCGAACCAGGCGTCAACGCTGCCGTCGGGATAATAAATGATGCTCGGTCCATACCGATAGCCCCATTCGTTTTCTACCGGCGCGAAAACGTCATAGCCGTCACCGACGGTTGCCATTGTGAAATGGAGATTTTCATTGGGCTCCACACGTTCCAGCTCGTCTGTGAAAACGCGCTGCTTTTCTTCCTCCGTACCGCCGCCGTCGCTTCCGCCGTCGCATGCCGGAGCAGCCATCATAAAGACGGCGAGAGCACCGGCAAAGATCAGTTTGAATCCGAGCGTCAGAGCGCGTCGGACATTGCGCTTATTCATAAGCTTCACCTCGTTTAAATAGATTAAATTTATCATACTGTTTTTTGTGAATAAAATCAATATCTTTTATATAATTTATGTAAAGCGCCGCACGCGGGCGGCGCTGCCCGCATGCGGCGCTTTCAAGAAGCCAATATCAGTTTCCTCAGATTTTCTCGGGTTTGAACGGAATCCGTTCGCCTCCGGCCAGCGCACTTTCCCGCAGCGTTTCAATCAGTCGGATCGTTGTCGCTGCACTTTCCGGAGGATTTTTAATATTTTTTTCTTTCGAGGCGATGCTGTCAACAAAAAATTCGATTTCCCCCGTATAGCCGTCCGGACCGTTCAGCTCTGCCCGATAGGGTTCTCCGCTTCTCGGATATACCATTACGCCGCCATTTTCCCCGATCAGCGTCGCAGTTTCAAAGGCAACGCGGAAATCCGCGGCAAAATTCGTTCCGGTCTGCGACCAGTCTCCGATCGCCGTAACGGGAAGCCCGGGATAATCCAGCTGAGAATATACTACGTCGAAGCGTGAGTCGATATCCTGGGAACGGCAGGAGACGGCCTGCGGCTCGCCGAACAGATAGCGAATCATGTCCAGGTCGTGAATATGCATATCCATCAGGCAACCTCCGGATAGCTCCGGGTTCATGTACCAGTTCTCCCATGCCCATTTGGGAGGCGCGCTCTGCCTGCGGAAGGCAGCGGCCAGCGGCTTTCCGAACGAACCACTGTCGACCGCATTTTTCAGAAACGAATAGTCTGGGAAAAAGCGGAGACATTGCCCGATCATCAGTCTGCGGTCCGATTCTCTGGCCGCGCGGATCATTTCCAGGCAATCCGCATAAGTACGCGCCATGGGCTTCTCGCTGAGTACATGATACCCGCGGCGGAGCAGGTCCGACGCGACAGACGCATGGAACGGCGTGGGCAGGCAGATATCCACCAGTTCCGGGGTTTCGTTTGCCAGCATTGTTTCCAGATTCGTATATCTGCGAACCTCCGCGGCGGCGTTTTCCTCTCCTCCGCCGATGTTGATCTCCATTTTCTGTGTGAAACGATTCGGATCGATATCGCATACGGCCAAAAGCCGCACCTTTCCCTTCTCCTGCAAATGCTTGTAGGCCGGCATATGAGCCGCCTGCGCAATTCCTCCGAATCCAACGATCGCTACATTCAGCATTTTCCATGCTCCTTTCAAATTCATTTATTTTTGTAAGATATCATCCATTACTTCCGACGTTTTTCTCAGAAACGCCTCAAAATCGGAATTTGACGGAAAAACTTCCGCCGTGATCCATCCGTCGTATCCGATTTCCCGGAGCGCGCGCATCACCGCGGCAAAATCCACATCTCCCGCCAGCAATTCCACAAAACCGTTGATCGTACCGATGGCTCGCTTGTAATCTTTAAAATGAACTTTTGCAATCCGATGCCCCAGAATCCGGATCCACTGCTCCGGATATCCGTCGCGCACCACATTTCCCACATCAAAATACGCCGCAACCCACCGGCTGTTGACCCGGTCGATAAAATCACGCATTTCCATCGGAGAAAGCAGGAACTTGTTCCACACGTTTTCGATACCGATTGTTACGCGCTTCTTTTCCGCATATTCCGCCAAACGCACGAGAGCCGCCTGGGCCCGTTCATAGACAATGTCGTACGGAACGACAGGCTCTGCGGCACCAAGCCCGGAAACCATACCGGGCAGAATCAGGATCGTGTCGCAGCCAAGGAATGCCGCCGCGTCCAGCTGGTTCCGGACGAGCTGTTCCGCCCGTTCTCTTTCCGCGGGATCCTCCGCCGTCAGAGAAGTGCTCCAATACAAACCGCTTGCCAGACTGTAAAGGCAGAGTCCGTGACTTTCCGCCGCTTTACGGATTTCCATAAGCTCCGTCTCCGTAGACTGCGGAGAAATCGGACCGCTTTCATCGAAGGACACCTCGATTCCCTCATAACCGAAGCGCTTCGCCATTCGAAAGCAATCGCGCGGCTCTTGGTTCGGAAAAGCCCAAATACTGATTCCCTTTCTCATAGAACGTCCACCGTCCTTTCTGCTCTGCATTGTAGCAAAAGGGCGGCGTACGGAAAATGCAGGATCGGCTGTGGAATTTGCACTTTTGGTTTCGGTCAGACTTTAGAAGAACTTACTTTCTTGGAGTTTTCTTCAAATCGCCCGTAGCCGGATTGTCGATCAGTCTGCCCGCCTCGGTAAAACGGGAGCCGTGGCAGGAACAGTCCCAGGTTCGCTCATATGGATTCCATTTCAATGCGCAGCCCAAATGCGGGCAGCGCCTGGCGGTCGGCGTCAGCAGGCCGACGGCCGCTTCCAGAGCGTTCGCGGCCAGCTGTGGACGCAGGATTGTTCGGGAAGGAGAAAATACTTCTGCATACGGATTTTCTTTTCCCTGCACAAGATCGCACAGAATCATTGCCGAAACCATGGAAGATGTCATCCCCCATTTATTAAACCCGGTGGCAACATATAAATTCGTCGTACCTCCTGAATAAGGCCCAATATAAGGGACGCCGTCCAGCGACATGCAGTCCTGCGCCGCCCAGTAATATTTTTCTGCCGCATCGGGATAATGCCGCTCTGCAAATTCCCGGAGTTCACGCCAGCCGCCGCCCTTTTTACCGGTCCGATGGTCTCCCCCTCCAATGAGGAGCAGATTTTTATAGTTTCGGAAGGACATGCCCTTCTGTGCCTCGTCCACATACATCCCGTTTATATCGGGCGCGTTTTCCAATGCAAGCACATAAGAGCGATGCTGGTAGAGCTTGATAAAATAGCTGCCGTGTTTGTTTAAAAAAGGAAAATGTGTGGCTACAACGATCTTTTCGGCTGTAATTCTGCCGTGGTCGGTAACCGCCGTTCTGCCTGCCAGCTCACGTACCGCCGTATGTTCGAAGATATGCAAGCCTTTTGAAATGGCGGAAATAAATTTCAACGGATGAAACTGCGCCTGATTTGCATATTTTACCGCGCCCGCCACGGGAAAAGGCAGTGGAAGCCGATCGCAGAATTCTGCATGCCCTCCAAGCTTTTCAATTGCCAGGATGTCCTTTTCGAGCCCGCGCGGATTGTCAAGCGAATAAACATAAGCGTCCTTTTCCTCAAAATCACAGTCAATATCGGCGCATAACTGCCGGTATTTTTCAAGCGCCTTTTCATTGGCGTTCAGATATTGCCTCGCACGTTCCAGGTCAAACGCGCGAATCAGCTTATCGTAGATCAGGCTGTGCTGCAGGGTGATTTTTGCCGTCGTATTTTTCGTAATTCCGCTGCACACCGTTTCGGCCTCTGCCAGCACATAGGATACGCCGGCCTGCTGAAGCAGATATGCGCATAAAACGCCGGCCATACCGCCGCCGATGATTAAAACATCTGTTTCTATGTCTTGCCGCAGAGTTTCAAAGCCGGAAGAAGCCGACATCTGCTCCCATAATGAATGCATGATCCATCCTCCCTTATATCACATTCAAAGCTATCATGTCTTAAAATGCAAAAAGTATTCAGGGACAGAAAAATACGCTTCCGCCTCCTTTTCCGGATAATTTCGTTAAAAGCCGGCACAATACTGATATTAAACTGCAAAGGAGGAGATCTCTGCCATGCGTGATTATTTCTGCGGATGGTATTTTAAATGTCAGTCCGACAAGCAAACCGTAGCGGTCATCCCTGCTATCCATACAACAAAAGGGAAATGCTCCTGCTCCATTCAGCTGATTGCGGAGGAAGGCGCCTGGAGCGTCGAGCTGCCTTACAATCGTTTTGATAAAAGCAGACGGTGCTTTTCCATACGGGCCGCCGAAAACTGCTTCGGAAGAGAAGGAATCCGGCTGTGTCTGAATACGGAAAATTGTTCCGCGGCCGGCTCGGTACGCTTTGGCGCATTTTCCCCCATTCGGTACGATATTATGGGGCCGTTCCGATTGGTTCCGTTCCTGGAGTGCCGGCATGCCGTTTTAAGCATGAAGCACACCGTTACCGGGGAGCTGCGTATTAACGGGGTGACCTATTCCTTTACAAACGGGATTGGCTATATCGAGGGAGACCGGGGGCGTTCGTTTCCCAAAGAGTACGCATGGACGCAGTGCGCTTTTGAAGATGGAGCGCTTATGCTCAGCGTGGCGGAGATCCCGATGGGAGCGTTCCGTTTTACCGGAGTGATCGGAATCATTCATTGGCGCGGAAAAGAATACCGGCTGGCAACATATCTCGGCGCAAAAGCGGTCCGGATTCAAAATGGGGAAATTATTATTTCCCAGGGAGACATGCTTTTCTCAATGAAATTGATCGAGAAGCACAGCGTCCCGCTCCGAGCGCCCGTAAATGGCAGCATGTGCCGAACCATCCACGAAAGCGCCTGCTGCAGCGCTTCTTATTGTTTCCGGAAAAACGCACAGACTCTTTTTTCCTTTGAAACGGCAAGAGCCTCCTTTGAATATGAATATTTGCGGTAAAGCAGCTCAGGCCTTTTGGCCGTACCGTCTGAACGCGCGAGCTCGCTCTGTGGCAAAAAGCGCGAGAACAGCAGCTTGTCTTTTATCTGCAGCGAGCAGATAAGCAAATCAAAGAAATTCCATAATACAAAGCAAGAACCGGCTGAAGCAGGCGAAGCGCTTCCGTGGAGCCCGCGGCGTCGAATTGATATTGCTCCTGGAAATACCGAAAAATCCAACGGGAAACCGGAGCATACAGGCCGGCCGCAAGCAGATCCGGAATGAGAAGCTCCAAAAAGGTTACGCAAGCATTGACTCGAAAAATCCGGAATCTCGAATAGCCAAAGCGAAAGAGAAATCTGCTCTGCCGGATTTTATCCGCATGGGAATACGCGCCGATTGCGAGAAAAAGAATCAAAAGAAAAATGCGCGCGCCCCCATAGAGCATTCGGACGGAGAAGGAAAGCTGCTGCGGCTCCTTTAAAGAGACAAGCGCTTCTCCATAGGCCGCGGCGGTCTCCAGATAAACGGAGGCCGCTGAATAAGCTACGAAAAGAACGGTAAAGCAGACGGCAAGAGACAGGCTTCTTCGCAAATAAATTTTTTTATACAGGAGCATCCGATTCATACAACGGTTCCCTTGGACAATCGGATCACGGCGTCGGCATATTGCATCGCCTCAGGGCTATGCGTCACTGCAACGACGCATTTTCCCTTTTCGGCGCTGAGGCGTTTTAGCAAAAGAAAAATATGACGTTCATTTTCAGCGTCGAGATTTCCCGTCGGTTCGTCGGCTAAAATGCAGGGCGGATCATTGGCAAGCGCTCTGGCAATGGCGACGCGCTGCTGTTCTCCGCCGGAGAGTTCTTTTGGATAATGGCTGCTTCGCTCCACAAGACCGACCTTTTCAATCAGGCTTTCCGCACGCTGCTTCCGTTTTGCGGGAGGAATCTCCCGATGAATCAGCATCGGGACCATCACGTTTTCCACAGCGTTTAAATTGGGATGCAGATAATAAGATTGAAAAACGAATCCGATAAACCGGTTTCGAAGCTCTGCCTTTTTGCGTTCCTTCATTGCTGAAATTTCATTTCCGCAAAGCGAAAGCACTCCCTCTGTCGGACGTTCCAGCAGTCCCAGCAAATGCAGCAGAGTTGATTTTCCGGCCCCGGAAGCGCCTGTGATCAGATAGAAAGCGCCCGATACAAATTGTGCTGTAAAATCCTGTAAGGCCGTAACGCCGTTTCGATATGTTTTCTTTAAATGTTCGCATCGTATCAGCGTATCCATTTCCCCGCCTCGCTTTCTTATGCTTTTAATACTTCCGCCGCTGTAATTCGATTGATTTTTTGCAGCGAGAAAAAGAGCGCTCCGTATAGAAGAAGCAGGATTCCAAGCAAAGCCAGCAAGTACAGATCTGCCGTAGGGATCTTGAGAAAATCAAAAACGGGCGCCAGCTGTCGATTCATATAATTTTTTAATAAGGAACGGAGCGGAAGGAACAGCAGCACAGAGATTCCGTACGCGGCCGCGGCCAAAATCATAAATTCCAGGAAAAACGACGTGCGGATCTGGAACGTTTTATATCCGATTGCCTTTAAAATGCCGATTTCCGCTTTCCGTTCCCGGATGCATTTTGCAGAGACATAAACGATAAAGAGCGCGGCAATTCCTGCCAGAGCAGCCGATATGGTATAGGCGACGGCAGAAAAGAAATCCTTCACATTCGTTTCTTCGGCAATATAATATGGATCCCCGACGAGATAATTTCTATCGGCAAGCAGCTTCTGCAGCTGTGCGATATTGGCGGAATCGTCGGCGATCACGGTATAGGAAAGACGTCCCATGGAAGTGGCGTAGCCTGCCTCAACCATTTTTTCTCTCTGGCGATAATTCAGGTCCTCTGCATCCTGTGCCGGAATATAATACCTTTTTGTATTCATAAAATCATTATAGATCCCTATGATTTTACAGGTATACGTCGTATCCGGATCGATCCGCAGGAGCACCTCGCCGCCCAGCGCAGACGCCGCCAGGCTTGAGGGAGCCAAAATGGCATTCCTTTCATTTTCTTGAAAATGTCTGCCATTTTGAATAACAAGCGGCGTTTTATGGTTTGCTCCGTAAAGATCCAGATCCGCTTCCGAGCCGTTTATGGATGCGCGTTCTGTTCCCAAGGTATCGCCCAGTGAACAAAATGCCGTTTCTACGTGCGGCAGCGCCAGGAACTCCTCTTGGAGCTCCCGGTACCTGGCCTGGTACGCTTCGTCCTCGCGGTCGATGGCGACGGATTCTGCGGGCGATACGGCAAACGTTCTTGCATTGAGATTATAAATCTCCTGAAAGCGAAAATACCCGTCTGTCAGACGCAGGAAATACATTGCAAGCAGAAAAAAAACGATACAGCAAAGGAATAAAAGAAGTAAAAAAACACTTCTTTTCTTATGATGCAGCAAATTCTTAATTGGCAATTTGAAATACGCGTCCATTTTTATCTCTTGTATTAAATCATAAATCGGATGAAATGTAAATATATTCCAAAGCCATATCCCCTGATTTTGCGATATCACTTTATTTCCCTCACTGTGCATCGCCGCCTTTCCTTGAAAAAGATGCGCCACGCATCCTGTTAATACAGCAAAATGCGTCAAGAGGACGGATTTCCTCATACCACCGCAAAGCCGTATCGTCAAGCAAAGAGCGCGCCTCATAAACGCCGCCTGCTATTTCCTTCGTATATTCCGTTACTTTTTCGATGAGCCTCGCGCTGTCCGATTCCCGATCCGTCAAAAGACGTTCCATAATTAAGGCAAGCGCGTTCATCTGGTTCCCTGTGGAAATTGACGATAAAAGCGTTATATCTGCGCTGTAATCATCCAGTATGATTTTCTTTTCATTTTCCATCTTTACCGAGCGGAAAATGAGAAACGGCTGCGATGTTTTCTCCGGCACAAGCCTGCGGTCTGTTTCCCAGTCTGCCTTTGCCAAGGCCGGAGCATTTGCCGGAAGTTCGAGCGTTTTCACCTCATTCGTAATATCCTTTATAATATATTCGTCCATCAAAAGAACAGAATCGGCGCAGGACAAATATTCGCTGGATCCGCCGATTACCAGAATCGTTGAAACGTGCTTTTCCTGGCAGAGCTCGCGCACACGGTCGGTAAACGGAACGATCGGCTCGTTTTTCACAATTTTCCGCATATTCCGGTCACGAATCATAAAGTTGGTCGCGCTTTTATCTTCATCAATGAGCAGCAGCTTTGCGCCGCCGCAAACTGCTTCAATAATGTTTGACGCTTGCGATACGCTTCCGCTTGCATGCGTCGTAGAAAAATTACTCACATCTGCTTTATTCGGCAAATGTCGAAAAAACGGGGATAAATCAAGATTGTGAACCGGTCTGCCGTCCTCCGCATAGATTTTCAACGTACTGTCATCGGAGATGACATATTCCCGGCCATCTCCTGGAATATGGTTGTAAATTCCGGACTCGATTGCATCGAGCAGAGTGGATTTACCGGAATACCCGCCTCCTGTAATTACCGTTACGCCGCGACGGATTCCCATGCCGGAAATTTGGGTGCCGTCCTCAAACGGGACCGTTACTTCGAGTTCTTTCGGAGCACAAAATGGAACGGCGCCCATCATCGGTTTTGCCCCTGCGTTTTCCCGCGGTAAAATACTGCCGTTTGCAATAAAGGCGCACAGATTTTGGCGTTTCAAATACTCCCTGATTTGCTCCTGCTTATGATAGCAGACAATATATTCGCAGATCCTGTCCCTGTCGATCGAATGCGCTGCGTCTTCGATATGCTCCAGGATTTCTTTTACCGCCCGAACCGCGGCCTTGGCGTTCACAGACAAGGCGTTAACAAGCGGAACATTGAAGTGTATGGTGAGCCTGGCGGCGCCCTTTTCATAATTATAACGGATGCCGCTCCGGCGCAGCATCAGCTCGTTTGGGCGCTGCGTTTCAAACTGCGCTTTTTCACGGACATTTTTTGCTTCATTGACATATTTCTCTGCCAAGGCATTGATCTTCAAAGACAAAACGTGAAGCAGATAGTTTTCAATCGGAACAGCGTCTGTCTCGTTGATTCCTTCACCAAACGAAACGGGAAATTCAACATATAAAAGCAGTTTTTCGGAATTGCGGAGACTTGTTCCTCCAAACCAGAAGAGAAGCTGGCCATAGGAAAAAATCTTTTCTTTTTCCTCAAACGCACGATTCGATTGCCATTTGGTATTATAAAGCCATTGGAGGCTGCTTTTGTTTTTTCCCTGCAGGGGAAGAATGATAGATTTGAATCTTTGCATAAAAATATCGTCTCCTTTAAAATATAAACAAATGCGCACTGGGAAGAGGACGATTACAGCATGAATAATAAAAGCGCACCCGATCCGGATGCGCTTAAACGGCGGCTCTCTATCGTTCTTTTATAGAAAAGCGGCAGCTGACACGACATCCGATCCTTTATATACAATCGTCATCTTTATCGCTATAATCGTCATATCAACCGCCTCCGTTCTCTCTTAAAATTTCCAATCGTCTGACGGGACGATGCTATCATATCGAGCCGCCTTTGTCAACACGCTTAATTGGAATATAATATGATAAAATCAATACGCCTTCAGCAGCAGGTTGTCGATCTGCGTCGGGCAGAAATGATTGAACGCCCGGAAGAATCCGCCCACACTCCGATCGATTTCATTTGCACCGCTCCAGACGGACTGACCGCTGCCGTCATAAATAGTAACGGTACTGTCGTTTTCTGAGAAGACCGCCGAAACCAGCAGAATTTGCTCTCCCGCTGCCGTATCCATCCAATACGATACGCCATTTTGATTGGTAATCACATACAGCCGCTTTGCCGTATCAAATCCTTCCGGAATGCTGACGCTTACCAGCGGATTCGGCCAATTGATACCGCCAAAATAAACGTGAGCCTCCGTTTCGTTTGTAAATGTAACCCAAAAACCGTCCGCGATCTCGTTTGCATTCGTGTAATAAGGCTTTGCCGCAGCGCAATCTGAAATAAAGGCTCCCATAAAAAAGGAATCCCAGGCGGACTTGCCTTCTGCCGGTTTGAAAGATTGCAATTCAAAGCTCAGCTCATATTGCTCATAATCATCCAATAAGCATAGAACGTCTAATCCCCAGCCGGCCCAGCTATCAATATAATTGCCGTCCGGATCAAGACACAGGCCCAGCTTTCCGTTAACAATATTTATGTTTTCTCCCTGCTCCGTTATGTCCTCGAATGCCAGATCCGTTTCATAATCCTGTGAAAACAGCAATTCTACCCCTTCTAAATCGGCCGGAAAAGGTTTCCCCAGCTGTTCATCGGATAACGTTTGCTTTTCGGGATCTGTCGCCTCCGCCTCAGGCGTTGCCGTAGACGGTGCGGGCGTTGCAATGATGGCCGTATTGTCGGCCGCCGTGCTCTGTGGGGAAGCCGTCGGAGTTCTGTCGGAAGAGGACGGCTCTGACTCGCCGCAGCCCGTGATAAGAAACAGGCTAATCAGCAGAATAAACAGGATTGTGACATGATAGACAGTATGCTTTTTCATAATGTTCTCCTTCCTTGCTCTGTTATTTGTTCTCCAGTGATCTTTTCTGCCGCAGTGCAAGATTCAGCGCGGAACCGCCTGCTGTTAAAATACATATGAGAAACAGGAAACTCATGGAATCTCCCGTAGGCTGGTTCGGTACGTTCGGCTCTGTCGGATCGTCAGTATTTCCAGGATCGGAAGGAGTCGGAGGATCCTCCGCATCCACCACTGCGGTATAGAGCAGAACCTCTTTCATGTCGATGCTCGTGGTAGGCGCTCCGCCGGCCTCCCGAATGCAGCGGTCGCCTGCTTTTGTGAATACAAAGCGTATGGTATCCGTATTCCAAACTGTATCAAACAGATATTCGTAATCTTCCCCAAGAGAGCCGTCAGTTAATGTATATACGGTCTCCAGCGCACCGCCGTCTACTGAAATCTGAACGGTCATATCCGTTACGTCAGACCAATGATGATCCTGATGCAGCCGAATACCGGCGATGTTTACCGGCTCGTCAAATTCTATCTGGAACCATTGCGGAACATTGTTTCCTTCGCTGCCCCACTTCGTATCCAGGCTGCCGTCAATCGCATTGATCGGCGGCTGAGAAGAGGAAGAGGCCGAAGCGCCGCAATTTTGCAGATCCATAAATGTCACGGTGCTTTTGTCAAAGGGTTTTCCAGTATCTCCCGCACCGGAGCCGACGCGGGCGGCTTCCTTTTTATAGACTTCCAATTCGGATAATTCCACTGCGTAAACATTGTCTTTTCCCTTCTGTGCCGCCGTAAAATAGATCCTGAATGCCGTAGCTGTAACAGGCGTTTCGAACTCCTTCTCAAAGGTAGTCCATTTCTGAGTATCCGATGCGCCCAAATCTTCTGCCGTAACCGTCAGCGCCGTCTGCCAAGTGTCGGTCCCGTTTTGATACTCTACCGTAAAGCCTCTGTTGTCGGTATAAATCGTATCTGCCTGCCAAATTTTGAATCCTGAAATTTCCTGCGCAGACGGGAATACAACGGAGATCCACTGCGGCGTAGCGTCCGTCAATTCGGCGCTGCCCCATTTATCGCTCGTAATCCCGTTGAAGCAATTCGAACCGGGATCTCCGCTTGCAGAATCCTCCACGTTATTGCCCCAGGTGCCCGACCAGTGATGCGTAGCGCCCTCCATAGAGGCAATATTCACGCTGACGTCTTCTGCGGCAAATCCCGTAAGCGCGGCTGCTGAAAACAATGCGGTGCATAAAATGCAGATTAACGCCATTTTCACAAAACCCTTTTTCATCTCAAACACTCCTTTTTCTTTTTATATTCCAGATTACGCTTCCGTCCATTTCTGTTCGCTAAAGACATAATTAAATCTGCCGTACGGCGCGGCGTCTCCATCGGTATAAAAGGACCATAGGTTGCCCTCCTCATAATTGTCTGCCCATTTAAACTGGATATTTAACAGATCTTCCGCCGCGATCCCCAAAACATTTCTTGGAATGGAAACCATCAGCTTATTCCCTTCTGCTTTAGCAGATACGTTCGTGACATCGCTCCAATTCCAATCACCGCTGCATTTTTTCAATACTGCCTGGAGCTGATCGCTTTCTCCGGAATGAAAAACGACTTTATAATCATAGCCGTTCCATAGCGGCTCCTCATTTGTCCCGCTGCGGAGAAAGAGCGTCATCCAGTTTTCCCCCTCCGGCGCCGTCAGCGCCTCCTTCGTATCAACATAGAAGTAAAGATTCTCTAAATCCTTAGCAGCCTTCAGATTGACGATATCGTTCCGTCCCGTTTCATTTTTATATCTTTGGCGGCCGTAGCCAAGCGCATTGCGCGCCGTCGTATCATTTTGAAAATCCTGGTACAGCGCGGTGATTTCCGGCGCATCCCATTGGGAAAAGCTTCCGTTTATATCAATTGTGTTCTCTCCGCCTACGTTCACCCGCGGCGCGGAGCCCTTGAACTTCTGAATGTAATAGCACATCTGCATATAATAATTATCTCCAAAGCCGCCCTTCATCGGTTCGATGTCGCGGCTGTATTCAGCGGTAGCCGTATCCACTAAAATAACAGGCTGGTCCGGCATATCAATATCGAGCCGCGTCGCGTGCCATTCGTTCCACTGCGTGATAAAAATCGTTTCGGGATCCTGCGCAATCGCCCATTCCCACTGTTCCTGAAAATTGTATCCGTAGAGAATGGAGTCCTCTGTAATATGGTTTTCCCCATCGTAAAAGCTGCGCGAACGATTTTCCCCTCCGTAGAACGCGCTGGTGCTCATCCAGTTTTCAGAATGCTGCGCCGGCGAAACGCAGACGATCTCCTTCCGTCCGTTCAGGCCGTAAACCGCTTCGTCTGTGAGAATCCGATCAAATTCTATCCAGGGCCACCCGTCGTCATTTTTCTCTTCATTGGGCCACTGGCTGGCTTTTATGCGAAAAGTATTTTTTACCGCCTCGCTGGCCTCTTCTGCTTTCCCGACCATCAGCGGCTTCCCGTCCCACTGAAACCACAAATACTGATACTGCGGATATTTTAAATAGATTTGCTCGTAAATTTCATCCATGGTTTTCCCGGAAACCGCATTTGTATAGTAAGCGATTTTCGGAACGGAATATCCCATTTTCGCATATTCATCCAGCAATTGCAGCAAAAGCTGCCCCTGACGCAAATATGTATTCGGCGTTCCGTTTGAGGTATCCAGCATCAGATAATCGATTCCTGCAGCAGAAAACATCTGAATGTGCTTGCGGATAACCCATTCGTCCGTCTGCGTATAATAGTTGAACAGCGGTTCCGACCACCAATGAGGCGTTCCCACGGCTCCGCCGCCGGCACTGAGCCACGCTTCCTCAGAGCGGTAGGCCGTTGGGTCCTTTTCAAGAATTTTCTGAACATCATATACATGATTCGTTCCCTGCGTGCCGAGGCACAGAAAATAGAAAATCCCGACCGTTTTTCCCTGGCGTACGCCGCCCGCTTCCGTATCCGTCAGCAGCTCCCGTCCCAAATCGTCTACGCCTCCGTAGCTTCCGTTTACGGCAGAATACGGACCATCATATTTTGACAAAACCAGTTTTTTCCTCTCTTTATTGCAGCCGCTTACAGAAAACAGCACAGCGGCCAGAATCGACAAAGCGATATACCGTACCGGACGACTGATATGATTCATGAGGCATTCCTTTCTGCAAAACAGTCCCTTGTTCTGCAAATAAATGTTTACATGTTTTATATTGTATAAGATATAATATTTCATAAAATGGATTAATTTGATCATTTAATAGATAAATCCGAAATCCTTCAAATTGTTAACTGTGTTTTTTATTCGCAATAATACATAAAAAAATTGCTTCTGTGCATTGCTTTCAATACAATTCATTTGTATTCTGTGCATGTATTTTATGAAATGAATATGAGGAGGAAACGATATGAATTCCAATGCGGTTTATATGATCGGCAACGGCAGAATGGCCGCCGCTTTTTGCAACGGTGAAATGCTGCAATGCTTCGGCCCTCCCTACTCTTCTCCGTCTGTATTTGAGAGCCGATTGATCCATCCTGCTGCGTACAGCCGTTCCCCTGTCAGGCGCATGCCTCAGTGTGGGATCTGGCAGATGGATTTGCGTTTGGAAAACGCCGAGATTGCCAAAATCATTGATTTTGCACTGCCGGAGGAGCCCTGTCTTGTACGGCGCGTGGAAAGCACAGAGCCGATCTGTGTTCAGCTTAGGCCGCACGGCAAAGATGCCGCAAAATTTCATTATGAAGAGACAGCGCGTCTTCCGGGAGAAACGCGGATTCTTTTTAAAACAAAAAACGGGAATGCCGTCTATAACGATTATCCGCTTCCGTTTCCGCAGTTTTTTTCTGTCGTGATTCGCGGAGCCGCCGACGTTCAGGCTGCCGGCGCATTTTCTTATGATATTTTTATTAACGGCGCGGCGGACCTGCTGATCATCGGGGGACCCTCCTATCCCGAATGCGACGGGAACACTGCGCGGCTTGCCAAATTGTCGTATCAGGAAATGCTGGCCTCGACGCGGCTTTGGTGGTCGCAGTTATTCAGCACAATTTCGGTTACAGAGCAGCTTCCCGCCGCCTTGCCGCGCCGTGCCGAATTGATCGACGCGATCGAAAGCACGGTGGTGAATCTGACGGTGCAGCAGGCGAAGGAAGGCGGTGTGCTGGCCGGCTACGCATATCATTTAGGATATGTGCGGGACCAGTACGGCGTCTGCATGGCGATGCTGCGCCTCGGGATGTACGCGCAGGCGCGCCGCATGCTGGAATTCTATATCGGCGTATTTCGAGAAAATCATCGCATTTTGAATGCGCAGGGAATGGGAGTAAAAGGCCTTTTCCATTTTGCGGAAAATGATGCGACGGAAATTCCCGGATATTTACTGCTTCAGTTTTTCCGATACGCAGAGTTCACCGGAGATACTGAAATTTTGACCGAAAATTTCAATTTGCTGATATGGCTGTACGAGCGTCAGCTTTCGCAGCTGCAGGGCAATATGATGCCCTTTAACGGAGATGAGACGTACATCGCCGGAGGACTGCTTCCGCGGGATGTGATCAATGAAGGGTCTGCGGAAGCCACCATGCTATTTATCTTGTCCGGCAAAGCGCTGCTGCGCTTTCTTCAGCGGCAGGCAAATCGGGAATCGCATGAGCAAGCGGCTTTGAACATAAACGAAATGGAGAAAACCCTGGAAAGCGTTGAAAAGGATTATCCGGCAAACTTCGCGGCAGGCGGACAATATGCGCTGAATAATCCGGCCCGACTCCTGCATGCAGAGCAGCCCCCGTATCGCTACGGCGTTTGCATGAACCTTGGAAAAGGCGCGTGCGATTTTTTCGGCTGGACCAAACGGTGCAAAAACGGCGCTTACGTGTGCCCCCGCTGTTTCAATCGCGGAGTCATTCCGCAAAAAACAGACCGGATCTATCATCTGCCGAGCGCGCTGCTGATGCCCGCTTATCTGCGCTTTGAAGGATTAGATCAGAAAATCATTGTAAATTATCTGCAGCGGCTGACAGAAGAGCTGAAGGAGCGCGGGCATGTATACTCAAACCAGGAGGCGCAGAAAAACGTGGGATATGATTACGGTTTGCTGCTCTGTAATCTGGTTCGCTATCGTCTTCCCGGAACGCAGACTGTCTATGATAAACTACTGGATTTGCTGGATGAGGCAGGGGCCTGGTCGGAATATTATGTGACAGATCAGCCGGCCGGCACTCGCTACCGTCCCTGGGAAAGCGGGATCAACATCGATGCTCTGATAGAATATGCTACGGAAGGTTTTTCGTCATAGGAAAAAGGACATACCGCTCGCACTGGAGCAGTATGTCCTTTCTCTAATATATGATTGTCCCTAGTAATTATAGTTATGCACGCTTCCTTCTCACGGCCGCGGCGCTGGTCAGGCATACGGCAGCTGCAAGGATTGCCAGGGAAATGCTTCCGTCCCCGGTAGACGGAATTTCTGTTGTTCCATTGGATACGCTGATTTTTCCATAGTAATTTTCAGCAGGAGCGCAATGGACATAGAGACAGGGAGAAGCGTCATAATAAATTTCGCCGTTTACATAAGAGCGCGTATACTCGGAAGTACCCGTAAATCCATATATTCCGGGCGAATCCGCGCCCTCAGAAATTTTCTTGATCACCAGCAGATATTCACCGGCCGCAGCATCCTGCTCCAAATTCAGAGTCAAAGTAGCGCCATCCGCAATATTCAGGTGTTCCACCGCTGCAATCGCGGGCTGCGCTACGGAATCCTCATAAGAGCCGGCCCACTGATACAAGCTCCAGCTCATGCTTGTATCAGTTTTCGTCCAGGTGGGGCAAACCATAGAAAGCTTATTAAAAGGAGCCGCCGTTGCAAACTGAATTCCGTATTCGTCTCCTATCGCAATGGCGGTCTCATTCTCAGCGGCCTTACTCGTCTCAAAGAACGGAACGGTCTCTTTCTCTACGGGAAGGTACAGATCGTCGGCGTTGCCGGCAAAGATCAGGCCGCCAAAGAAATCAACGTCTATTGGATTGGCATCCATATAGCACTCGACATAAGCGGAAGCCGCCTTGGTCTTTGTTGGAATCAGCGGCGACGCGCTCTTCACAGTAAAGACAGCGAGATACTCTCCCGCAGGCAAGCCGTCGGAAAGCGGAAAAGAAAGATCATTCCTGTCTCCGTTATACTGAATTTCGGGCTGAATGGTTGCGGCCACCTGAGCCGATCCTTTCACAGTAGTTTCATAGTCCTTGCTCCAAGCGTATAACTTAACGCTGATTTCCGGCGAGCCCTCTGCATAGGAAGCAAGATACAGCCCTGTAAAGGGAGCCCCTGCCGAAAAATGAATGGCAAAATCAGGCCAGGATTGCTGATTTCCCGCATTCCAGGTGTCAAAATAAGGCCAGAACAAATCGGCATTTGCATTGCTACCGTCGATCTGGTTCGCCTTATCTGCCCAAGTTACTATTCCAAGAGGATTAAACGTGTCTGCGGAAGCATCTTCAAAAATAAGTCCCCCGTAGAAATCCACATCGATCAAATTCCCTGCTACGTAGCACTCTGCCATGCTTGTGTCACGCTTTGCTTTTGTGGGAATAAAAGCCTGTGTGCCTTGTACGGTAAATACAGCTACATATTCGCCCGCAGCCTGCGCGCTGTCGAAATGGTACGCAATGTCATTCCGCTCATTTGGATTTGCAAGTTCAGGCACAAAAGAAACCTCCGCTCTTGCGGTCCCGGCTACGGAAGTAGCATAATCCGTATCCCATGCATATAAAGCAGCGCCTACGGTAGGTGTCCCCTCCACGTAAGGCATTAAATATACACCCGTAAAGGATGATTTTGCAGAGAAACGAATTGCAAAGGTCTGGTATTCCTTGTCTGCGTTCCAGGCATCGAAATAGGGCCAGTACACATCGTTTGGTACATCTGCTTTCTCGGCGTATGTAACTGTTCCGCTTACGGGCGAAGCAGTTACCGTCAACATTCCCAGGCAGCCGGCAGACAGCAGACAAACCAAGACGACTGTCGATAAAGCTTTAACTGTACGTTTACGCATATCTAAACTCCTCCAATCATATTCGTCATAAAACAGACGTGATTTTTTTACTATATTTACATGATATAGTTTTTTCGATTCCACAGCAATGCACAAAACCACCAAAATGCACATAAAAATACTGAATTTTTCCGTCGGAACCGCTTTTTCGTTTTCAGTCCTGCAGGAACGGCACGAAAAACCTCCGTATAAAATATGTTGGCGTGCAGCTCCATGCATGGCAGTAACTGTTGATTCTTTTATCTCCATATGGAGAAGCCTCCGGATTATCGGGAACATAAACCTCCCAAAAGCAATCTGCCTGCTGGCGCGCCATACCGCCCCAATAACGCTTTACCAAATGAATTGCCTCCTGCATTCTTCCGCAGGCAATCAGAGCTTCTACATAAAAATGCATGGCATACGGCGTAACCGTAGATACGGCATCCGAGCAGTCTGCCATAGCATCAAGCACCCGATTGTTCTCTTGTAAATCCAGAACGCCGGCTAATATCATCCACATTTGTGAAGCCACAGAAATCTGACCGCTCCGTCCTCGGAATATCCTCAGATCTTTGTCATAAAAATCCCGCGCACCTGCAGAGAGGCGTGCAATCCAGCACTTCAGCTGTTTCAGCTCATTCTCCGCTCCTAATAATTCCGCCAACCATACTCCCCGCTTCATCATTGCAATGGAAAGCCCTTGCGCTGCGGCAGATTTATCCAAGCTTTCACACCAATCAATAAAGTACAGATTCTCTGGCACATGGCCTTCTTCATTCAATGAATTCGCCACAATTTCCGCCTGGTGAAATGCCGTAGGCCAAAGCTCCTTCAGCACATTCAGATCGCCGGTTTCCTCATAATAATCAGCCAAGGTCCCTATAAAGAGCATTGCATAATCATGAAGAATCCAGGCCTGACCGGAAAGCGTCGGCTCGCAGTAAACGGCCGAACTCATACAGCCATCCGAATGGGGCAGCCCCGCAAACAAATATAAGCAGCGTAACACAAGCGAATTTTTTTTAAAAGTCACATAATTTGCCTTCGCCTGCAGAAACAAATCCCCCAGCCACAAACGCCGGTCGCGCTTAGGACCGTCTTCAAAAACAGCTTGCATACAGTCTCGCAGCGTGCGAACAGAAATCTCATCGATTTCTGCGAGCAGGGGATCCTTTGCGGCAAATTCTCGCGGAAGCGGCAAAACGGCCGCCTCATCTGCAGAAGACACCGCCCGGCATGCAGAATTCACATACCGCACCTGATAATGAGTGTTCCCCGGAAAAATCACCTGTACATACCGAAAGGAATACCGTCTATGTAAGCAAAGGAGCTCTGTGGGATTATCCATATTAACGGTTTCCTGCTGAAACCAGGTGCTGCTTAAGCTGCCCCTGTAATTTTTCTGGTCTACATCAATTTCCAGCTCGCACGGCACTTCTGCAAAGCGGAAAATGATTTTCAAGGGCGAGTCCGGTTCTCGATCCGTTTCAAACCGGATTTGAAAATAGCCAACAAGATGCGTTCCGAAATCTAAGGTAAAGGAATCTCCCTTCCCCATGTACCGCAGGCCCGGTTTTGTCTGTTCCTCCGGGAACACCCAACGTTCATGAAGCGCCGGCATCAGCCCCTTTGCTTGCTCTAAAAAGTCCATATCCTTATCCTCCGTTTTGCTTCCGATATTCCAACGGCGTCACACCATATTGATTCTTAAATAACCGATAAAAATATCCTTCCGACTCATATCCTACCTGGGCGGCGATATCGCTCACCTGCATTTCCGTATTCTGCAGCAGCATACAAGCCTTTTGCAATCGAATTTCCCGTACAAGCTCTACAAAGCTTCTGCCCACATCCTGACGGAAAAATCGGCGAAGACTTGATTCTGACAAATGAAAATGCTCCACCAGCTCTTCAAAGGTAATATCTGTATAATGCGTCTGAATATACCGAAGAATCTGTTCTCTGTTCTGCTGGCCTTCCGACAGTTTCCGGACAAAAATTTTCTCCGGTGTCATCCGCAGCATTACGCAGAAAATTGCCCGCATTAAATTCTCCATTACCTTCGAGCTATATTCCTCTTTACAGACAGACTCCGAAAAAAGAATGTCCAGCAGCGTTTCCAATTCCTGATTTCCTGCAGTATGAAAGCAAATAAATTTGCTCTGCTTCTCAGAATAATAATTCTGATAGAAAAAATCGGAAAGCTCCGCGTCTTTCTGAAAAACATCAAAAAAAGTTTCCCGGAAAGTAGTCTTCCGCACCAATATATTAAGGACAATGGAGTCGTCATCAAAAACGCCCAGAGCATGCGGCATTCCCGGCGCGATGATACAGAGATCGCCCTTCTCCATCCGGATCGGGCGGTCTTCAATTGTATTCATACAAAACCCAGTCAATACATAAATCAGTTCAAAAAAAGAATGACTATGCACAAATAAAGGATTATATCGGGTATGCTTTCTCACGGAAACATTTCCGTTGCTGGCTCCGATCAGCAGCTCCGCCAGAAGTTCTTTTCCATGCATATCCAGCTCCGGAATCCATACATCCAAGCCCTGAGCCTTATCCTTCCTCAGTTTTTCTGCAATCTCACGAATCGCCGCATCGCTTCTGTCCGACTGATAATAATCGCGATAAAACAATTCATCTTCATCAAATTTTCGGTAATGTTCAATAAGCTCCCTGCGCGTCATTTAGAATATTCTTTCTTTACTTTCTTTCGTTTTTTCAAAACCGCTGCTCCGACAGCGCAGCCCACCGCTGCCGCACCGCCGCATGCAATCCAGGGCCATACGGATTTTCCGAACGAATTCTCGTCTGCTGGAATTACGGGATTTCCGGCCGTAAACTGGTATTTATATCTTCCGCCCGGCGCCACGTCACCGTGAACATAAAAATCCATGATATCACCGTCCGTTTGCATATTGTCCGACCACTTAAAGTTTATCGTAAAATCTCCCGTCTCCACGCCCAGCATTGTGCGGGGAATTTGAATTTGAAGGCGGTTGCCGGACGCGCGGTATTGCACCTCGCCGACCGTTTCCCAATTCCAGCCTCCCGCAGAAGCCTCCAGCGTAGTAACCGTCTCACTTTGAGGCGTGTTTCGATTAACAATATACTGAAAGCTTTCCCAGTTCTCCTTGGATACGGCCTCTCCATCCGAATAAACCACTTCGATCAGCAAACGCATCCATGCGGGATCTGTGTAGGGGGTAAGCTCTTCCGCAGTTTCTACCATAAAGGTTACATATTCTTGATCATATGCCACCTTTGCACTGACAATATCATTTCTTCCGGTAGAATCTGTATAACGAATATACTTTCCCGTTTCCGCATCTTTATAACCGTTGCAATTCCGGTCGAACGTATCTCCGGCGTAAGACGAAAAAGTCAGCTCGACCGTGTCCCACTGATTCTCCGCCGCATCCAGATCGATTGTATTCATATTCTTCTGTACGGGCGTAGCCTCGGTGCCTTTAAACCTGCGAATATAGGAAACCATCTGATAGTAATAGTGATCCTTTAAGTCTCCGTTGGAAGGCTCAATGTCCCGGCTGCGTGCATCGCTGAAATTATCGATAAATGCATTCTCTACACCCCAGAAATCTTCATACCGCCCTGCTGTCCATTCATTCCAGCCGGTGATAAAAATGAATTCCGGATCAACTTCCAGCGCACGCTCCCACTGCGCCTCAAAATAAGCGCCGTAAAGCTTAGCATTCTCCCTGTCATCATAGCGATCTTCCGTAGGAATATAATCTCGGGAGAAGACCGTATCCGTTTGATTACTAAACGCGGTCAGATGGGTTTCCTTACACCAGTTATGGGAAACAGAAACTGCCATTTGCTCCGGCGTGCCATCCGGATTATAATTGACAATCTGAGGATAGGCGGAAATCCAGCTCCAGAGCTGATAGCCGTTATCGGTAAACAAGGTGTTATCTCCTAAAATTACCGGCGTGCCGTCGTGATTCTTTACCTGCACGCCGTCTTGCGACTGCGTATGGCTGACCACCCGGAATTGGAAGAATTCACGAATTTGTTTATCCGGATATCTCCCCACACCCAACGCTTCCGGGTAAGCAAGAATTAATGGTTTCCCTTTCCAATAAAACCAAAGATCCTCATAAAGCCCCGGTTCATACAGATTCTCATAAAGCGTTCTCAGCTGCACTGCGGCGTCGTCAAACGAAAACATTGGTAATTGGAACGCGACATCGGGCGTTTTGACGCCGTCGGCACGCGCCTCAGACCACACCTTCATTAAAGTCAAGGCGTCATCCAGGAAGGTCTCCTGTGCGTTCGTGCAATCAAAAAAGACAACGTCGATCTGAGCATCCGCCAGAAGTTCGGCCTGCCGGCGCAATACCCATTCATCGCTCGTGCGGTAATATCCCCAAATCGGTTCGTTCCAAAAATACGTGGCCGCATTTCCCCATCGCGGATCCTCGTAATTATTGATCTCAATATCCGGATACTTATTCAGAATCTTGTTAATATCCATAAAACCGTTATTTACATGCATCCTCGGACTATGCCAGGTATGAAAGAAAATACCCACATATTTATTTTCTCTTTTCGTATCCGTATAGGAAACTTCTATTTTCCGGTTCAAACCGTCTGTGACCGCCCACTGATCGGGGGACGCCACATACACATTTTGGTTGTCCGAAATGGGAGAAAGCGCTCCCTCCTCCGCTAATTTCAGCCGAGCCCGCAGGCTGCCGCCTCTGGCAGACGCATTCATATAAGTACGCGTGTGATTGATTCCCGGTGCAACCACCTCTAGCTGAACGCCATTCTTACCATCCTCCACCATCATCAAGTATTCTCCTTTCGGCAAAGGGCCGTTCTCGCTTCTGCAGGAAACCGCCACCCAGGATTCCTTTGTAAAGCCGGAAATCACTTCCGTTATCACCGGAGTCCCCGCTATGGTTGTGGCATAATTCTGATTCCACTGATAAAGAGACACTCTCATTTCAGGAATCCCCTGAACCTCTGCCGAAGCAATATATATTTCCGCTTGTTCTATAGGAGCAGTTGTACAGAACTGCACGCCGTAGCTGTTTCCCGTGAGCCTTACCTGCGACGCCTGCGCGGAAGCTTCATCCGGATAAAGGAGCAGTTCAGAAGCCGCGGCGCCTCCCACGGAGCTGCCGCAAATCAGGATAAGGCTCATTACAGTGGCCACGGCAAGGGCCGCCATGGATTCTGCCATATGGCTCCTCAGTTTTTCAAATTTTCCCATAACGCTATTCTTTCCCCTTTCCGGATTGCATTCTTCTCTCTGCCATTTTATTCGAGGCCGGGATCTGAAAGCGGTCCGTACGGATTGACTGGCGTCGTATTATAGAACAATGTGGTAACAATGCATACGTTATCCCAGACCTCATCATTCAGATAGGCCCGCGTACCCGGGAACGCCTGCTCCACATAATACACGCCGGAATTTTTCGCATTCTCATACGATTGATAGTAAGCAACCAGCAGATACTCCCCTGCCGGAAGCTCCTCACCGGGTTCAAAAACAACCTGTGCGCACTGTCCGTCAACCCACGGATCCGGGGTGATCGACAAAATGGGATCATTCCAAATCGTATCATAGTAATTATTATTCCAAGCATAAATTTCATAATCTAAAGAGAAGCCCTCCGTAGCGGTCCAGGTAGGAGAATGAAATCCAATGCCATTAAACGGTACGGTTGCGTAAAACTGGAGCGCAATACTCTGTCCGGTGCCGCACATTGCCTGAAGGCCGATCTCCAGGATATTTTCAGGATAGAGCGCTACAGTCATCGGTTCATTGGAAACAAGTCCTCCGGAATAATCCACCGGTTCTTTGGTAGGCGTAGGCTCCTCGGTCGGCGTAGGGGCAGCGGTCGGCGTAGCCGCAGGCGTTGATGTAGTCTGGGCTGTAATCGTTGCCGTTGGCGTCTCATCCTCTGATTCAGATTGGCAGCTCGTTAAAACAAAAACGCTTGCCAAAAGTACGGCGCTCAAAAGAACTGATAATAATTTTTTCATGCCAAAAGCTTCCTTTCTTTCACGAATTTTTTTAAGATTTTACAGACAATTGTCTTTATCTATTCATATTTTATCAAAGCCATTTTCAACGCGATACCTGAGATTCGACCATATTGTATACAAATGCACTGGACATTCCGGTCAAAATCAGCGCCTTGTTAGGCCCGCGGCTTATGGGAAGCAATTCCTTTTCCCTGCCGTAAACATATACATCTATATTATCGGGATTATTTTTGCCAGCACAAGCATAGGCAAAGCTGCGGGCGATTTTCGCAGTTTCACCTCAGCAGTTCGGCCGGTGCTTCCTTGGTCAATACAGACGGTATGACAAATAAAGAAGCGTTTTATGGTGAAAAATTTGGATTTCTTATTCAAATAAAAGTAACTTGTCAAGCCGCTCATACTGGAGAAACGAAAAAGAAAGCGTCCGTTTGACAATAAATATTTCCTTATGGTATTCATACCACTAACTGGAATGCGCCGTATGTTTTATTTACCAGGGGATATGCGGCATTTCGGCGGTGGAAGTTGAACGCTCGAGCTCGCAAAAGTTGGTAGCGACAACGAGTCGTCATGAGGGCATTTATAACAGAACGGGCTATGGGGCGAGGAGAAGCAGCGAAGCGGACGACTGATTTTTATTTTAAAAATCGGAGTGAGTGCAGCTTGTTTCGACGAAGCGTTACTTTTTGCAAAAGAGGAGGAGCAAGGAAGATGGCAGATGGCTTACTTTCTGCGACGGGCAAAAAATAAGTCAAAGCAAAGCGAACTTTGCTCCGATGTGGCGGAGAAGGAATGGATGCGGGTCAGGGTGTGGAATCCACACAAAGGAGGCCATGGGCGAACGAGTACGATCCGGATTGTTCTACCGAACTGCTGGTGGACGTAGAGGAGGTCGCGGCGTATGCGTTTAACTACACGGCAATACATAAATGGCTACAGTGAGTGAAAATCAACATTTGAAAGCAGGCGGCGCTTACTCCAAGGCCTGAAGAATCCGCTCCCGTTCTCTGCTGCCATTGGTGGCAAGCCGTAAAAAAGGAATTTCGTATTTTTTCAAAATGGAGTCTTTGAGCGCATCGCGCCGAAGCTGCTCCGGCCTGTTTTCATGGAAAGCAAAGCCATCCACTTCCACCACCAATTTGCAAGACTTATCCTGCTTATAATATACGACAAAATCCAAAGAGGCACGGTTGTTAACGTAAGCCAATTCTTCGTCACTGAGATTTTCTACGGTATTTAAGAGGTTACGTAGCAGCATCCCCTGTGCATAGCTAAAACGATCATACTGCGGCTGTGTGAGGATTTCCTCTAACAGCACGCGGAGCGCCTCTTCTGATTGATACCGTGCCGCCGAGTCCATCTTGGCTTTCAGAGGGAGTAGCTTTTTGGAATACTGCTTGTACAACAAGTCGAAAACCGATACCACCTGGCTTTCGATGACATTTTCATCGAGTGTACTGTACTGCATATAACGAATCAGATCGCCGATGTTCTTTCCCTTTTTATAAAACAAATCATGATCCGTAACCAAAACGAATTGCTTGATAGCACGGGATACAGCTACATTTATCATATGGGGATCGTCCACGAATTCCAATCCTTGCTGGCCCTGCCATGAACCATCCAATACGGTAGACAATATCATCAAGTCCTTTTCACGTCCCTGATACTTGTGGACAGTATCACTTTCAATCCCATCCGGCAACAGGTTGCTGGCAAGATTCGCCTGTTTACGGTACGGCGTCACAAAGCCGATTTGGCTATTTTCGGTTGCGAGAGCAGGATTTTGTAAAATCTCTTCAACCGTTACATCCAGTTCCCGCTGATTATATGTTCCTTTTTTTTCTCCATGCGTAACTCTACGCATATGGTTTCCTTCTGCCGTTTTATACAGTACAAGCGGGGTATGTGACAAACCTGGATTAGTATAAGGAATCAGCTTGCCGTCATAATATTTTTGATTGCAAAATTCGATGATTTGAGGGTGACAGCGGTAATGCTCCCGGAGAACCACGCGCGGCAGATGATCGCCATATAACTCGATGATGGAGGACAGGATGCTGTGGTTAAAATAGTTGTATACAGGTTCCGGCGGAATATTTTTCAACTGAGCTTGAATTTTTTGATCGGTTATCTGAGGAAGCTGTTTTGTGTCGCCCACCACAATGACATTGCGGCAACAGGAAAAAGCCAGTACGCCGGTAATCAAGTCCACCTGTGACGCTTCGTCGATAATGACATAATCAAGCAAATAGTTCTGTGGAATGGAGCGGCGCAAAGCATGCGTCGTACTGAGAATAATGGGATAGGCCTCAATAAACTGCTGGAATTTTACCTTAAAGTTCTTTTTCGTAAAGCCGCCAGCGGTTCGTTCGCTATGACTTTGATACAGACACTTGCGAAACAGCTTTTCGGAAACCTGTTGATGCTGTTCCAGCAGTGCGTCAAACGATGCGCCGTTCAACTGATCTTGCAAAGATGCAACATCGTTCTCCAGTTTTTGAATTTGCTTTTGGTAAAATGCTCGTTCAAGCAACAGCAATACAGAAGCCTCCTGCTGCTGTAGCTTTCGGAAAGCGCCTCTGTATTTTATGAACATTTTCAGCTTATACATCAGCTTTTCCGTGTACTCGCGATCTTTCGCCAGCGAGGTTTCAGCAAGGAAGGAAATAATCCGGTCTGAATTTGCTCTTAACAAGGGAAGTTTTTCAATTTCAACCACATCCTGACGGCTATAATACTCGTTGAAATGCTCCTGCTCCAATTGCCATGCCTGCAACTCCTGTTTCAATTGGGCTCTTTTTCTATCGATCTTCAACAGGGTATTCAGTCGCACATTCAGGCTCTCAATCATTTGGACAAGTTCTTCCTTTTCTTCTGGACAGTTCCAATCACCCACATGAGCCACCGGCAAATCGGCGAAGAAAGCCTCTTGATTCTTCTTTTTTCCAAGCAACGCTGTGAGAAAACCATACCCCTTCTTCGTCATTTTCTCAATAACATTCTTGACCGCCTCATTGTTATTGGAAACCACTGCTACACTTTTCCCCTGAATAGCCACAAGGTTCGCCAGGATATTTAAAATTGTTTGTGTTTTTCCTGTACCTGGTGGTCCCTCGATCACAGACATGGAATGGGCAAGGGCATTTTCAAGCGCAGATTTCTGGCTAAGATTAAAACGGAACGGAAAAATAATGCCGTCCATGGGCGGCGTTCTGTTTTCAACGGGCCGACGATTCAAATACTGTCCTAACACGCTTTCTGGATGAACAAATGTTAACTGATCCATCTCCTGCTTTAAAAATGCTTCTTCCGCCGGATCGTTTGCTGTGTACCTTGAAATCTCGCGCAGATACGCCAAAATTCGCTGAATATTTTTATCGGAGGAACCGTTTTCCACAATCGATAGCTCTTCGGGCTTTACTGATTGCGTAGTGCCGTTTTTTTGAATAATCCGTATGCGGTTTTTAAAATCAAGTATGAGCCGGGGATCATAAACGGGCATCCCATTTACATAGGCCACCCTTCCGTTCAGGTCGATGCTTTTGGGATTTTCCAGAACCAGCACGTTCGCCGAGTTATAAAAATAGGAATGTCCGCCAGTATATGTTACCTGTGTTTTTCGGCTGGCGATGTCAAAGGAAACAGCGACAACCGTCTCCGTTTTATCCTCGTCCTTAACAAGAATCATTGTTTTTTCTATATCCATACTGTCATGCCCTTTACGAGTCTTATACTTTTTATGTAAACATTTTAAGTAAACCTAATTTTAAAATCACATGCAATAAACGGATGAACTATTGTTCCCCCTCCGTTTTTGTCCCGCTTGGATTCAAGTCCAATAGCATTCACGATTTCAATCCCGCTCTTTGGAGTCAGCGTATAGGACGGCGAGCGAACATCTTTCAGCAGCTTTTGAAAAGCCTCCTCATTGAATTGCCTGTTGTGATTGCGCTCCCATTCTCTGAGAAACTCAATCGTATTTCTGCTGCGAAGCCAACTTTGAATCAGATAACTGGGATTGTTTGGTTCAAACCTTCTTGCAATATCTGTCAGTGATATAGGTTCATTCGTTGGACGCAAATATTGGTATACTGCCTGTTCCAGAAATGCATTCATTTTAGGCTCATATATAGGAGTCTCCTTTTTACTCATAGCATCAAAGAGAGTATCGCGGATTTTTTTCCATTCTTCTGGATAAAGTTCAAATTTATCATTCACACTTCGCCGAAACTCTTCAATTCAATATAAGACAACTTCATATTACTATTTTCTTTTTAATTGTATCATTATTTTGTGTGTTTTACAATGCAAAAGTGAAATATTAGTAGATTTATAGTTTTATTTATCTTTCAATTTAAAACTATAGCCTGCAAATTAGTATATTTAAAACTTATTATATAAAAGAACAGAATAAAAAACGACCTGATTTTCATCAAAATCAAGTCGTTATCAATGCCATAATTCTATTTTTAACCTATTAGCGGATAAAAGAAGAGACAAACCTGCTCTAAAACAAGTTTGTCTCTTTTTGGTGGAGACAGAGGGGCTCGAACCCGCGACCTCACGGATGTGAACCGTGCGCTCTGACCAACTGAGCTATGCCTCCCTATTGATTTTTATTATAGCATAACAGTGGCAGAAAGACAAGCCTCCTTTTTTCGGAAACCATCCCCGCCGCATTCATCAGGCGAGCATGACAGGCGGCACGGTTTGTGGTAAAATAAACGGGATCTTTCAGTTCAGAGAAAAGAGGCATCGTATTTATGATTGTGAAACCAAAAATCAGAGGATTTATCTGCACGACAGCGCATCCTGCCGGATGCGCCGAGAGTGTGCGGCTGCAGGCAGAACATGCAAAAGCCCATTATCTGGAAACCGCTCCCAAGCGCGTCCTCGTGATCGGCTCCTCCGGCGGCTACGGCCTTGCAAGCAGAATCATGGCCTGCTTCGGAGGCGGGGCCGATACCGTCGGCATTCATTTCGACAAAGCCCCATCCGAAACGAGAACCGGAACATCGGGATTTTACACGACGCGCGCCTTCGACCAGCTCGCGCAGAAGGAGGGCCGCCTTTCCTATTCCATAAACGGCGACGCTTTTTCCCAGGAAATCAAAAATAAAGCGGCGGAAGCAATCGCGCAGCTCCCCGGCGGACAGGTAGATCTTGTTATTTACTCTCTCGCCGCGCCGAAGCGGACGGACGCTGCGGGAAGAACCTATAGCTCTGTAATCAAGCCGATCGGCGCTCCCTTCGAGGGAAAAACGGTAGATTTCAACACCGGAGAGGTTTCCTGCGCCAGGGTTGCCCCCGCGACCAATTCGGAAATTGAAGAAACCGTAGCGGTCATGGGAGGAAGCGACTGGAAGGACTGGATTGCGCTCCTGCGGGAAAAGAACCTTCTCGCCCCGGGCGCCTGCACCGTTGCTTTTTCTTATATCGGCCCTGAACGGACACACGCTATATATAAAAGCGGGACAATCGGACGCGCCAAGCTGGATCTGGAGCAAGCCGCATCGGAGCTCAACCGCACTTTACAGGAAGAAATCGGAGGCTGCGCTTATATATCCGTAAATAAAGCGCTTGTCACGCAGGCATCCGCAGCGATCCCCGTAGTGCCGCTTTATATTTCGCTCCTTTACAAAGTAATGAAGCAGCGCGGCCTGCATGAGGGCTGCATTGAGCAGGCAGAGCGCCTCTTCGGACGTCTTTACGGGACCGAATCGGCAGGCAATCCGCTCGGCGCCCCAACTGATTCAAGCCGGCGCATCCGTCTGGATGATCTGGAAATGAAAAAAGAAGTGCAGGAAGACGTAAATGAACTTTGGGACAAGGTAACAAGCGAAAATATCGGCGAGCTTGCTGATATTGCCGGTTATCAGGAAGCCTTTCTCCAAATATTCGGCTTTGCCATCCCCGGCATCGACTACGACGCCGATACGGAAATTCTGTAATAATAGTCCGGTCGGACGCGGATTCTGTGTCCGACGGATTCTTCGCAAAGGAAGGCTTGCCGGCGCGCTCTGGCCGGGGCGTCTTCCCTGCAAAGAGGATTTAATAAAAATGTTCAAAATATTTCTACTCACGCGTTCCATATGGGACGCGGCCGGAAGCTGTAAAATACAGTCTCCTTTTATAGATTAAGTATAGTGCATTTTTCGCACATTTTCAATACCGGTTTTTTTTATTTCAAAAATTATTTTAGCTCCGATCAGATCAGGCCGGAGCCAAAATAATTTTGTTTAATGTATGATTCAGGTCAGTTTACTCTGTAATGTTCGGGATCCGTCCACTCCATTGTACTCATGGTAAAGCTCTCGGAGCGGCGCCTGTGCCTTAGATTTTTGGGCATAGTAATCTGCCTTCCGGTAGTTATTGCAAGCATTAGGGAAAATATTCAACCGCTGCAGCAGCCGGCGCAGTCCAAAATCTTTCCGATGTTTTTCAATCAACCGATAAGCCTCTAATCGATTTCTTTTGCAAAGAATGCCGCTGCTTTTTTTAGAAAGAAATTCTCCTTACGGAGTTCTTCAGTCTCTTTACGGAGCTTGCGCATTCCCTTCATATAATCATATTCTTCCCGTAACTGACTGCACCATTTGGAGATACTGGCTCTTGAAACGCCGTATTCAGTCGGGATGCTTTTGTATGTGCGTCTTTCTTCCTCATAGAGACGCACGAGCTTCTTTTTGAATTCTGCTGTGTAATTCGGTGCTCTTTTTTCGTTGTTTTAGTTTATTTTATTCACCACCTTTATTACGGCGCTTCTCTTATATAGAGATTGCGTTTTTGGAATCTTTCCTTATAATAAAAAGAAATAAGGGGTATGTTCCTGTCTGAAAAAGGAGGATTCCATCATTTATGTCGCCTTATCCTATTCAAAAACACCAAACCGAAATTTTTGTCGTTGGCGGCGGATTAGCCGGTATGCTGGCCGCTATTTCCGCAGCGCGTCACGGCGCCAAAGTCGTGTTGATGCACGACCGTCCCGTTTTGGGCGGGAACTGTTCTTCCGAAATTCGTATGTGGGCGTTGGGATGCCACGGAAAAAACAACCGGGAAACTGGAATTCTGGAAGAAATCCTGCTGGAAAACATGTACCGCAACCCTACGCGCAATTTTTCTATCTGGGACAGTATTTTATACGAAAAGGTCAAGCAGGAACCCAATATTACCCTGCTGCTGAATTGTACCTGCAATCAGGTTGTCATGGAGCAAAATCGCATTCGCAGCGTTACCGGCTGGCAACTGACCACATATACCTGGCATGAAGTACAGGCCGACATTTTTATCGATTGTTCCGGAGACAGCGTGCTGGCCCCTTTAACCGGGGCAGAATATCGCATGGGGCGCGAAGCGCGCAGTGAATATCAGGAGGACATCGCCCCCGAAATTGCAGACAGCAAGACAATGGGATTGACCTGTATGATCCAAGCGCGGGAAACCGGTCATCCGGTGCCGTATACCCCGCCGGCGTGGGCAAACGTGTATGAAACCGATGAAGATCTCCCCTATCGGGATCACGACCTGTCCAATCCCATTATGAATTATTGGTGGATGGAACTGGGCGGCGAACAAAACTGCATCCGCGATGCGGAAACAATTCGCGACGAACTGCTGGCGGTTGCGTTTGGCATTTGGGATCACATAAAAAACCGTGGCGATCACCACGCTGAAAACTGGGAACTGGAATGGGTAGGATTTTTGCCCGGGAAACGCGAGAGCATCCGTTATATTGGCGATCATGTCCTGACGCAAAACGACGTGCGCGCCGAAGGAAAATTTGAGGATCTGATTGCCTACGGCGGTTGGACAATGGACGACCACCATCCCGGCGGGCTCCGGTACCCTGGTCCCCCTACCATTCATCACCCCGCGCCGAGTCCTTTCGGTATTCCATATCGCTGCCTATACTCAAAAAATATTGAAAATCTGATGTTTGCTGGGCGCAATATCAGTACTACGCATACCGCTATGAGTGCCAGCAGGGTTATGGCCACTTGTGCTGTCGTGGGACAGGCCGCCGGTACTGCCGCTGCTGTGGCCATACAACATCGCATCGCCCCCCGCGGGGTGTGCGCGCACATTCAGGAAGTACAGGCGATGCTGATGGACGACGACTGTTATCTGCCTTGGCGCCGCAGAGCAGTTTCGTCAATCACCCAAAAAGCCAGGATGACAGCTGAAGTGCCGTGCGAGGCGCTGCGCAATGGTCTTGACCGCCCCATCGGCGATCAGGATAACGGCTGTTACATCCCGCTCAATACTCCCGTGGAGCTGTGCTGGGAAGAACCGCAAACCATCAGCGGATTCCGATTAATTTTAGACAGTGACTTAGAACGTGAAACCTGTACGGGACATCCCCGCCTGCGCACATACCCCATGTTATGCAATCAGTTCTACGAAATGGAACCGTTTGGCTTTCCGACCACCATGCTGAAAACGTTTGAGCTGCAATACCTGGACGCCAATGGACAGTGGACCCCGCTGTATCACGCCGCCGGGCAGTATCAAAGATACAGGAAAGTCTGCTGCAGCTGTCGTACCAGCGCAATCCGCTTCATCCCACTGGAAACTTGGGGCAGCCCGTCGGCCCATATCTTTTCGTTCGAGGTATTCTAAACAATGAACTGACATTCGCATTGCGTAAATATTTTTTCGCAAGAGATAGGGGGTTCCATCATTAGGAAAGTAGTTGGTGTTGCAATAAGTGGCAGAATATAGTCCGTTGGTATGGGGCAATCCAATACGCCGCCGATAATGTGACCGAGGCAGGCGGCAGAACCCTCGTCAAGTCAGAAACAACAAAAAATCCGCCTTTTCAGACGGATTTTTCTGTCTGGTGGAGATGATCGGGATCGAACCGACTACCTCTTGAATGCCATTCAAGCGCTCTCCCAAGTGAGCTACACCCCCGTATATTTCCTTAACGACAGAATATTATCATATCGCGCGGGAAATGTCTACAAAAAATTTCTGCAAAAATGAAGTCGTTATTCAAACAGCGCCCGCAGCTGTTCAAAGCCGCCGCGGTAGCGCGCATATTTCTTTTCATAAAATGCAGAGGATTCGGAATCCGGAAGCAGATTTTTCGTGTAACGAACCATGCGGCGCGCCGCGTCAAAATAATCCGAACAGATTCCGCTTCCCACTGCTGCAATCATGGCAGCGCCGATACAGCAGGTATCCTTTTCTGCAGGGATCTGAAGCTCGCAGCCGGTCACATCGCATGTGATGCTGCTCCAGAGCGCGCTTTTTGCCGCTCCGCCCACGAGCTTCAGCCTGCGGACATCCGCGCCGTGAGCCGAAAATTCCTCCAGCGTCCAGCGCGTCTCAAAGGCAACGCCCTCCATCAGTGCACGCGCAAGATCGTATTTGTCATGCATCAGCTCCATACCGACGCAGCAGGCCTTCACCTCCGGTATATGATGCGGGAAGCCGGAGCCGGCGTAGTAAGGATAAAACAAGATCCCTTCCGCCGAGTCGCGGCGTTTTTCGGCTTCCGCATCCAAAGCGGAAAAATCCTCTCCCGTCAATTTGCGGAACCATTTTAACGCTGAGCCCGCGCTGTTCAGCGAAGCGATATTCCCGTACAGCCCCGGAACGGGATGCACCCCCGGCGCAATATGAGAAGGCGTAAAAAGCGGTTTTTCGGCGACGCCGAGAACCACCCATGTCGTACCGGTAGACAGAAGCAGCTCTCCGGGCGTAACGGCTCCGCTTCCCAGCGCCGCACAGTATTGATCGTGCGCGCCGTTATATATTTTCACTCCGGCCGGAAGCCCCAGCGCTTCGGAAGCGTCCCGCGTCAGACTGCCAATCAATGCGCCGGTAGGCAGACATTCCGGCAGCCGGCTGCGCGTCAGTCCTGCGAGCAGGAGCAGCGTATCGTCCCAATCCGACGCAGCAACATTGATCAGCTGGCGCATCGCGGCATTGGTCGGATCCGTAACGCTGCGGCCTGTCAGGCGCATGTTAATGTATTCTTCTGTTGAAATAAACTGATGCGCGCGGCGGAACACGTCCGGCTCATGGCAAGCAAGCCAGCGCATTTTCGGAGGATCGAAGGAAGCGTCGCAGCGCCAGCCCGAGGTCCTGTAGATCAATTCCCCATATTCCGCTTCCAGTTCGCGGCTTTCCTCGGCGGCTCTGGCATCCATCCAGGTATAGGCGGGAGAGATCGGCTCAAAATCCGAGTCAACCGCCAGCGTCGAGCCGCCCTGCGTGGACAGCGCCATGGCGGCGACCTTTTCCCGATCCGGAACCGTCTGGAGCGCGGCTCTTACGGAAAAAACAACGGCATCCCACCAATCCGCGGCATCCTGTTCGACTTTCCCGCCCGGGCCCGCATGGAGCTCATACTCCCGGTATCCTTTTCCATATACCGTCCCGTTTTCATCCGTAATCACGGTTTTTGTACCCGTCGTGCCGACGTCCGTTCCGATCAAATACATGGCCGCTCCTCTTCCCCGCTATATGCTATATTACGTAGCCCTTCATATGCAAAAGCGACGCGAAGTACAGAAGCTGTTCCGGCTCCGCATCATATATAAGCAGACTGTGGTGCGTGGCGCCGTGCTCGCTCAGCTTTCGCAGAAAATCTTTTACAGGGATCCGCGGCTTCATCCATCCCCGGATCACGGAATCGAAATTTTTATCATCCGTGATCTGCTGCATTTCGACCGCCGAGGCCAAAAGGCAGAAGCCGGTTTCGTCCCGATACACGTTCGCGTACACGGCCTTTCCCGGACGATAGCAGGCATAACCGGCCATCGGCATCACAGAATCGGTATAATTGGATTTCCGCATATGGATTTCCGGAATTCCGCCTGCCGTACGATAATTCATCTCTCCCATATGGCTGAGAAACAGTCTGTCGTCCTTCCAGTCCGGACAGAAAATTTCTACGAAGGAGGCCGTTTCAAACGTGCGGATCAATACTCCTGCCAGCATGGCATCCAGCGCGTCGCCCTCCCCCGCGTAGCCGATTCCGCGCGTCATGGCTTTGCACGCTTCCAGAAATGGCATGGTATCAATGCCGTACGCAGGACAAGCCTTCAAAAAATTCACAGTAAACGCATCGAGCTTCTGCGCTTCGATCCATTTTCGAATCGCCAGACAGGCTCTTGTATTGGCGCGATAAACCCCGTCTTCAATCGGCTCCGGGAAGCGGAAACGTTCACGGTCCGCACAGATTTCGGCCTCGATTTCCTCTTCGGTGACAGAACGGGTATATTCACGCATTTCATCGCTGGAGGCTTCGATAAGCTCCGCGCCGAAGCGTTCCGCCAGCTCCTGAGGAGTAACCTGGAAATCACCCATACCGCTGAAGCTTCCGCCAAATACGCCGACTCTCGAGCCCCTCACGGCGCGCGCCGCAGCCGCAGCCCGTACATAGCGGACCGTCTGCGCCAATACGTCGGACTGCTCCCAGTGTCCCGCGGCAACCGCATACGGCTTTCCCCCGCGTTTTAAAAGATTGCAGAAATCCATTACTCCGTGAATCCCATGGTTATAATCGATTTCATCGGGATCCTGATCCGGGCCGAACGCATACGTCATCGTCGTATCCAGAACAACGATCGGAAGTTCCGTCTGCAAAAGCGTCTGCGCCGATTCCAGCGAAGGGGAATACGCCATATGAAGCGTCACAATGCAGGCCGCGTTCTGTGCTTCATATTCCGCAACCGCTTTTTGAAATTCCGCTTCGATTCGGCAAAAAGGCGTGCGGATCACCTCCAGGCCCCGTTCCTCCAGAGCGGCGGCCATCCGTTCATAGAACGTTTCCAGCTTCGGCCGAAGCTCCGGGCATGTATCGTCATATAATTTAATATACAGCGGGAGAAACCCGATTTTAATTTTCTGCATGGCAAGCTGCCTCCTTTGCAATTTTAAGAAATGCCAAATAACGCTTCCGCGTTGCGGCACAGAATGTCCTCAACTTCACCGGCGGTAAGCCGGAGCGCCTTTGCGGCTCTTTTGAACGCAAGCAGTTCCTCGTACAAAAAATTTGTGATGTTTTTCTCGTCCGTCTCGACCATATGCGGATCTCCGGAAACGTCCCCGTACAGGCCGCGCGGCACGTGATTATAATAAAAGCCGTTTTCCGTCGTCCGGTACATGCGCATTTTTACAATCGGCAGATCGGAGCCGAACAGAAAACGCTTGGGGCCTACCGCCTCAAGGCAGGCGATCATGGCGCGATCCAGCGTATTCGCCGTAAAGTCAAACAGCATATTTTTCGTCTTTCGAAGGAGCTCGAAGGCAGTTCCGAGATCTTCCTCCGCATATGCCCGGCCGATATGCGCAATGATGAGCTTTACATTCGGATAGTTTTCTTCAATTTCCATCATCTGCGCAAGATTCAGCGGATCGCGCAGGCGCATTGGCCGCGGGATGTGCAGCATAACGATCCAGCCGCGTCGATCCGCCAGGCGAAGATGTTCCGGCGTAAGGAAATCAAAAATCCGCACTTCGTTTCCCGGTATGTAGGAAGGCGAACGGTTCAGATACGGCTTGAGGCCCGCAAAGCCTCCTTCCGTGACTACTTTTTCCAAAAATTCCGCCGGCATCGCATAATCGGTGCAGTACAGCGCCGGGAGACGGTATTTCCGCGCCGCTTCCCGCGTATAGCAGTTTGTCTTTGACAAATCGGCTTCCGGCTGTCCCATCAGGACCGGCGTTACCGTTTTTCCGGGAAGCATGTCGCGGTACGTCTGCAGCAGATCCTCTGCGGTGCAGTCCTTAGCGACCATGCGCGTCCAGGACACGCAGCCCTTTCCCGGCGTTTCTCCGCCGAACTCCCGTTTCCAGATGTGCGTATGGCAGTCCGTCAGGCGGCTGGGAAGGAACTCCCTCAGCTCCTCCTCATATACCCGTTTATCATATTCCGACATTTGATATCCAAACATCATGCTTCTCCTAGCACCATGACCTGTACGGTACGTTCTCTGGCTCTGGTCTGATCGAAATCAATAAAATGAATTCTGCCGAAGTCTCCCAGATCCGGCCTGCCGTCGACGATTACGATCGTTTCGCTTCTGCCGATAATGGAAGAACGCAGATGCGCATCCGTATTGTGGCAGCCTCTGGCATCTTCTCCGTGCGCTTCGGCAAATTCCAGCGCCTTCGGGCCAGGATGCAGGTATATGCCTTCATGCTTGCATACAGGGATAATATCATCCAGAATATCTACAAGATCCTGCTGCAGCGTTTCGAGCCCCGTAACGGATCGGTCAAATGCGCATTCCTGCGTAATGACGCAGCAAGTCGTATGGTGGGAATAAACCACGACGATCCCGTTCCCGATTCCGGAACGCGCGACAACGGCAAGCGTCTGTTCCGTAACGTCGTGAAATGTGCAGCTTTTTTCGTCCGACTGCACCTTGAATGCTTCTCTGTAAACCATATGTCAGCTCCTTTTTTTCAGATCGTCTGCAGCAGCCCTCACCGCTCCGACCATTTCGTAGATCATTGCAATGGGATCCTTCGCATTCATGATTCCCGACGCTGCACCGGCCGCCTCCGATCCGGCCATGATAAAATCATAGACCTGCCTGCCGTTTGTAATTCCCGCCGCCTGCTCTACCAGAATTTCCGGATCGATTTCCTTAATCGCGCGGATCACTTCCCTGACGTATTGCATGTCGCTGACGCCCCCTCCGGAGCCTCCGATTAATTCCGTAGGCTCGGGATTGATGATGTCCGGATGGAGCTGTGCGATCGCACGCGCCTCGGCAATCGAATCGGCGCACGCAAACACCAGAAAATCAATCTCGTTTGCCCGGTCGATCGTCGCCTTAATGGCAGGCAGCGACATCGGCTTTTCACAATGGTTGACAACGACGCCCTTTGCTCCGGCAGCCTTCAGCGCCTCCGGCAGAATATCCGCCATTCCCCTGCCCGGACGCAGCGTATCCATATAGGGGGCCAGAAGGATCAGATGCTTTGTATTCTCCGCAATTCTCCTGATTTCAACGCAGGGAGTAATAAAAAGCACGTCAATGTCATATTTTTCCGCCGCGGCATCCGCCGCCCTTGCATATTCAAGCACCGTGTCGCCGTAAATATAATTTTTGGTGCCGATCTCAAAATACGGCGTTCTGATCTTCTGCTTCATACGGCCGACTTATCGTTTTTGCTGAAGGTCGAACTGCGGCAGATATGCTTTCTCCTCATCCGTATATTTCCGAAGCGTATTGACGACCTCGCCGTTATTCCATTTCCGGTCCTCGACCTCTTCCGTCGTTCCCATAACAGTAACGTTCAGCTGTCTGCGGCGCGCGCGCACATGGTCCCAGTCAACAAAATAAACGTGCGCAAATTCTCCTCCGTCCAGCACCCCGTCCTTGATCGTCATGACTTCGCTGCGGCCGAAAAAGACGCTTCTTAAATGACCGTCCGTATTCATGCTTGTAAAATCTCCCGGCTCGTCGACGTAGCGTCCGTACTGCAGGTGAATCGGACCGGGATGGCGATATTGATGCTCCTCCGCGAAATCCGGAATCATTTTGCGCATAATGTCAAGCAGGTCATGCTGAAGATATTCAATATCAAAAGAATCGATGTCATGAGAGCACTCCTGAATCATAACGCAGCATGTAGTATGATGAGAGGCCAGCGTACAGGTGCCGTTTTTCACGCCGGACGCCTGAACAATTTCCAGGACTTCCTTTGTCACGTCGTGAAACGTGGGGATCCACCCTCTGGACTGGAGCTCAATTTCTTTCTGATACACTTTAAATTCCATATAAAGCCCTCCGATACGATATTAAAATTTCACAGGAATCTGCATTCGTCCCGCGCTGCGCTCAGCATAGCACGTTTCAGCAATAGAGTCAATATTGTTTTCTTATTTTCTGCATTTAAAATATTTTATTGCTTTATTTTTGTCTATAAAGTATAATTACCGGCATAAAAGTAAATAATATTTACGTTTGAGTTTTTTGAGAATGGAGTTGGATGCGATGAAGCAGGAATCCTGGGAGCAGGCCAGGCAGGCTTTTCGGATTGAAAGCGAATGTATTGGGAAAATGGAGGCGTATCTGGATCCGGAATCGTTTGGAGCGGCCGTTCGGCTGCTTGCACAGGCGGAACGGATCGCAACCTGCGGCTGCGGTCATTCCGGGATCGCCTGTATGCATTTTTCCCACTTGCTGTGCTGTATTGAGCGTCCCTCCCGCTTTCTTTCCCCTGCCGAGGCGCCGCACGGCGCAACCGGCTTCCTCCAGGAGGGCGACGTAATGGTATTTGCTTCGCGCGGCGGGAAGACCGCAGAGCTTCTCCCGATTCTGGAAATCTGCAGGAAGAAAGGGGTTCATGTGATTACGATCACAGAAAATGCCGAATCACCGTTGGCACGCGGCGCAGAGGTCGTTCTGAGGCAGTACGTAACACGCGAAACAGACAAATACAATGCGCAGGGAACGACGTCCACAACGTCTTTATGTGTTTTGTTCCATGCGCTTCAGGCGGCGCTGATCGAGGAAACGGACTACCGCAGCGAGCAGTTTGCCCTGATTCATCCCGGCGGCGCCGTCGGAGAGCGGCTAAACCGCGGAAAAACAGCTGATCTTACAGGAGAAAAACAATGCCCAGACAAAAGCTGAAAATCGACACACGCAGAAATAAAATCATTGAAATCCTGAACCGCGACGGTCAGGTAAAAGTCTCAAAGCTCAGCGAGGAACTGAACGCAACGCCGGTCACGATCCGCAGCGATCTGGACGCATTGGAGCGCGACGGCTACCTCGAGCGCATTCAGGGAGGCGCTGTTCAGACAGCAGTAAATTATTATAACCGTGAATTTATTCAGAGAAAGCGGCTCGGCGCAAACGTCAAAAAGCGGATTGCAGCCGCTGCTGCGGAGCTCATTCACGACGGAGATACGATATTGCTCAATTCCGGAACGACGGTTTATTTTACCGCCGTCGAATTGAAACGCCATAAAAATCTCCGCATCGTGACAAATTCGCTGACCGCAGCGATCGAGCTCGGCTCCGTGCCCTCTTTTCACGTCATCCTGCTGGGCGGCGAAATCAATTCCAGAGATTCCTTTACGTACGGAAGCGACGTTCTGGAGCAGCTGAAACGCTACCGCGCCAACTATGCGATTTTATCGATCGACGGCGTCTGCGCGGAAACAGGAATCAGCACGCTGCATGCAGAAGAGGTCATGGTAGAGCGCATGATGATGGAGCGAGCCAACGAAACGATCATTATCGCCGACAGCAATAAGCTTGAAAAAGAGGGCTTTCTGTATGTCTGCGACACGCAGGCCGTAGACCGGCTCGTGACGAACCGGGAGGCCGATCCCTCCATAATAAAAAAGCTCCGGGAAAAGCGAATTAAAATTATATTAGGATAACGGAACGCCTTTTCTCCAGGCGCGCGGGAGCAGGTCCGCAATATTACATTTTGCGTAAAGCTCATATTCGTCCTGCAGGGCCGTTTCAAATACGCCCCAAAACGGTTTGCCGTTTGCATCATACGAGGCCAGCTCCGTAAGATTCCCGTTTTCATCGTATTCGGCGCTGCCCTGCAGCGCTGCCTCCCCGCTGCCCGCCATTTCCGGCTGGTAACGATCCTGATATCGGAAGACAGCGTTTCCCGCCGAGTCGAATTTCGTCCAGCCGGTCAGCTCGCCGCTTGAATCGTATTCATAAACGGTACGAATCGGCGTTTCGTCCTCCTCCCCGGCATAATGCAAGGATTCTCGCTTTCTATGATCCGCATCGTACAAAAATTCCAGCCTTTCGGACACCGTTCCGTCATCGTCAAATTCCGTTTCCCGTTCGAGTCTGCCATCCGCACCGTAAATGCACGTTCTATCTCCTTCTCTGATCGTAACGCGGAGCAGCAGGCCGTCCGGGGCGTACTCGTAATGAGCAAAATCCTCGCGGTCCGTATATTGCAGCTTTTTTCCCGCCAGCGTACCGTCCGCATCATATTCGTAAAGCAATTCGGCGCTGCCGTATTGCAGCCGGATCAGGCGGCCCGCCGGATCGAACCAGTATTCCGAGTCAGACTGAGAATAGTCCGGATTGTTCGTGATATGGACGAGTGCTCCCGCAGCATCGTATTCATAGCGATAATCGTAGGCATACCCATCATCTCCCCCGCCGACAGCATCATAGCCGGCCTCGCGTATTTTTCGATCCTGCTCGTCGTATTCACAGATATAGTAATGACGTCTTCGGTACGTCCCATTGTCGAAATAGTAGGTCCTCCGGATCAGCCGCCCCTGCTCATCATATTCGTCGTCGTAGGTATTTCCCATCGGAAAATCATCCAGAGAATACTCCCCCGCTTCATTCTGACGGTATCGGGAGCTCGGTCCGGGAGCCTGCGCCGATGCAAAAGCAATTTCATATATTTTTTCATTGTTAATTTTGTAGGTAAGAAGACCTTCGCGTTCCTCGGTACGCTCCAGTACGACCAGATCGCCCACTGCGTCATAGCGGTAAACGGTCTGTGTTAAAATCTGTTTTTTCTCCGAGCGATACGTTTCCCGGATCAGCCTTCCGTCTGCGTCGTATTCCTCCTCGCGCGTCACGCCCGTAGGCGCTTCGTTTTCATCGTAATAGGTCACCGTTATTGCTACTGCCGGCGCGCCGCTGTATTCATATGCTGCGGCATAGGACAAGACGCCCGAGGCGTCATAATAGTTCTCCGCCAAAACCCTGCCGTCGCCGCCGTATTCGTATTCGCAGGAGGTGCCGTTCGAATATTTTTCGGTATGGCCGAGAAGGCGTCCCGCTTCGTCATATTCATACGTCGAAATACCGGACCTGCCGAATACCGTTTCCGTTTCCGCAAGCGTCCCGTCCTCCTGGTAACGGTATATGACTTTCTCCTCCGGCCCGATTCCCGAAAAATAGAGGGTGGAAAGCCTGCCGTCCTCGTCGAATTCCAGAACGCGGCTTCTGCCAGCGAAGCGTCCCCCATATACGGTGTAGTATTCCGTGCGGCGCAGCAGCGTCCCGTTTTCGCGAAGCTCCAGCTTCAAAACGGAATTCCCATCCTGATCCCGCAGCGTGACAGTATTTTCATCGTATTCGTATTCTAGCAAGCGGTCTTTGTCATACACTGAGTCGCTCGGATCCATGTCCCCGTAGTAAAGTCCCGATAAAACCAGTTGCCGTTTCGGCGTCTGTGTCGGCAGCGGCACTGCGGAAAACACCGGTGCCGCAGGCGTCGCTTCTTCTCCTGCCGCTGTGGCAGAAGGCGCTGCCGTGGCCATAAGGACGGGCTCGCCGTCTTCCGCGTCCGGCGTGTTCACACTCCGGAGCGCCGCGGCGCAGATGGCGCCGGCTATGAGAACCGCTCCCGCCGCCGCTGCGGCAATCCAGATTCTTTTTTTCGAGCGATTCGGCCGCCCGGAAAAATTTTCTTTCATTCTGTCTTGTCCCCTCCCCGGTTACGGAATCAGCTCGGCGTATTCGCAGTACGTGTAAAGGCGGTACGCCGGATCGTCCGGATCGATCGCGGCAAATTCCATCCTGAAATGCTTCCCCAGCGCGTCGGTTCCGTTCCATGCGGTCAGCGCTCCGTTCTCATCGAACTGCATGCCTTCGCCCATCGTGTTCCCTTCCATTGAAGAGTGTTTTTCCGACAGAATCGTCCCGTCCGTTCCGTATATCGTCTCGGAATAATAGGCAAGCTCCCGCTCCTCGTCATATTCGTAACGAGTTTGCGACCGAAGCGCCCCCTCCGCGTCGCTTTCCAGCTTCTCCTCCAGCAACCCCGTATCGTTATACGTAAATACCATCGAAGTGAGCACGGCGCCGTCTGTGCCGCACGTTTCTTCTCTGATTTTCTTCCCCGTCTCGTCAAAATACAGGATGCTTTCTCCGATCCGGCAGCTTCTCAATACCGGACTTCCGTTAACGTACGTATAAATCAGACTTACCTCGCCGTCTGATTCCCGAAAGTTTACCGTTCTTTGCTGCAGTACTCCCGTCTCGTCATAATCAAACAGCATTTCCCTGCCGATTTCATCTCTCACATAGCGGATCACCCGCCCCGCCTCGTCAAAATATAAATGCTGCTCGCCCACGCCATGATACTCATCGGTGAATTGGATTTCGCTCACTGTCCCCGTATCGTCATACAGATATACAGCGCTCCCATATATTCCACCATCGCTGAAGATTTTTCTTTGGATCAATCTCCCGGCATCGTCATAGATATAATTTTCCGTTAAATGCAAATTCCCATCCGCATCATAGCTTATGCGGGCAATTACGTTTCCGGCCCGGTCATACCGATATTCATAGGATATCCCATCCGTATTGGCTCTGAAAATGTTTTGGAGCTCCTCCTCCGGCAGTATCACGGCCGGCGTTCCGTCCGGATTGTATAAAAGCCCGCCTGTATGATAACTGTCTCCGATGTGCTCGCCATGCGCGTCGATATAAAAGAGCGGCCGTGTCAGCCCGTTTTCTAAGTACTCGATATTTTCGGAAAGGATTCTTTCTCCGTTTTCATCCCGATAATAAGTGATATAATAACTGACTTCCTTCCCATTATAGTCCGTGCGCTCTCTCGCAAGCGCGCCGCTTCCGTCATATTCGAAAAGGCTGTTTGCGTATGCACTGGCAGAAGCCACATAATAGAGACCTATACAATGCGTACGGACGCCCTCCGCATTGTACTCGTATTCATATTGGCGCTGCAGATAGCCTGCAAGATACTCAGTCGTCTTTACCAGGTTTCCATTTTCATCATAAAGGGATTCATTCCAGGACGAAGGCGAGTCGCCTTCGTCAGACCAGAACTTTTCCGTATATTTTCTTCGCAGAGCGCCGTTGGCATAATATTCAAGCTCGGTAATCTGCGTTTTCCTTTCTTCAGCAAATTCTGTAATTAGAACCGGTCTGCCGTTTTCATCCTTTTCATACGTATACAGCCAGCGCTGCAAACCGTTTCTGTCTCGCTTCCGCTCTTCCGTCAGCAGCCCGTCTTCATCGTAAAATCTCTGCGTCCATCCGACTCGGGCTGCATCCAAATAGCTCTGCCAGCGCAGCTCGCTCCGTTTTCTGCCGGCGTCGTCAAAACGCATTCGGAGCACGATCCGCCCCTCCTGGTCGCGCAGCACTACAGTTCCCTTTTCTGCATTGAATTCATACGTATAAGCTGCTCCGTCCTTCGCGTATTTCAACGCCAGGGGAATCGGAACGCCGTTGGTCGGCTGCGGCGGCGCCGTCTCCTGCGGCGTTGGCTGCGGCCGGGCAGCCGTGGGCGTTCTCCGGGCGGTCGGAGAGGCGGACGCCGATGCCTGCAGCGTCAGCGGTTCTCTGCCAAGGCTTCTGTAGTAATCCGAAAGCGCGGAAAGACCGATCAGCACGGCCCCTATTCCCAGCAGGCAGGCCGCGGAGGAAATCGCGATGCGCATTACGGCGGCTCCGCTGCGCCGCGGCAAAAGTCCGTCCGGAATCTGCACGCCATTTCGCAGCGTGTGAAGCGCCTCGCACAAGGCCTCCGGGGCAGCAAAGCCCAGACGCTCCCGCGCTGCCGCGATGCGCTCCAGAATGTTTTCCTCTTCCTCGCCCTCCGCCTCCGCAAGCTCTTTCGCCGGCACTCCGGCAAACTCCGCCGCAGCAGCCGCGCTGCGAAGCGGGAACGGCAGCTCCCAGAAAGACCGAAGAAGCTCCTGACCGGAATCCGGGAGGAGCACGTCCTCCTCCCGAGACCGCACCGCCGCCCGGCAGCTCTCCAGCGCCATCAGATAAAGACTTTTCTTGATTTCCGAAAGCGTCAGCCCCGTATGCTCCGCGTCCAGAACCGCTCGGGAGATCCCCAGCGCTTCCTCAGAGCTTCCGGTCAAAAGCAGGCAGTAAAAATACAGATCTCCCGCAAATTCCCGGCAGAGCCTCCGCCGTAGCTTTTGTTCACGCGTTTTCCTCATCGCCTTCCCCACCTGAAACAATATATGAACGATTTCTTTCAAATTCAGTCTAAAGTTTATATCAGACATGAAGTTTTGTCAAATCAGAAATGAACGAACTTAGAAGCGCTCTGCTCCAGTCAGGGGTATCGCGGCAGGACGCCCCATATGATACAATAGCAGCAGGCACGGCGTTCGCACAAAGCTGCGCCTCCGGAGGTTTTGGAAATGTGGTTATTCTTTGCTTTTGCTTCTGCTTTTTTTGCCGGAATCACTGCAATTCTGGCAAAATGCGGCATTCGGAAAACGGATTCCTCTGTCGCAACGGCGATCCGTACTGTTGTCGTGCTGCTTTTCTCATGGCTTATGGTATTCCTGTCCCATTCGCAAGGCTCCATCAGGAGCCTCCCGGCAAAGGCCTGGCTGTTTTTGGTTTTATCCGGGCTTGCGACGGGAGCGTCCTGGCTCTGCTATTTCCGGGCGCTTCAGCTGGGAGACGTCAACAAAGTAACTCCGATCGACAAATCAAGCACGGTTCTGACCATGCTGCTGGCGTCCATTTTTCTGAACGAACCGATGACGCTTCTAAAGGCGCTTTGCGCCGCAGGAATTGCCGCCGGCACATATCTGATGATTCAAAAAAAAGAAACGCAGGCAGAAAAAAGCCCAAAGAGCAAGGCCTGGCTGTTCTACGCCCTCTGTTCTGCCGGAGCTGCCAGCCTGACATCCATTCTTGCAAAAATCGGCATCGAAGACGTCGAATCCAATCTCGGAACGGCGATCCGTACCAGCGTCGTATTAATGATGGCATGGCTGACGGTATTTGTCTCGGGGAAGCAGCATACGCTTCGCGAAATTCCGAGGACGGAATTCGCTTTTATCTGCCTGTCCGGCATCGCTACCGGCGCATCCTGGCTCTGCTATTATAAAGCGTTGAAAGACGGGCCTGCCAGTATCGTAGTACCAATCGATAAATTAAGTCTTCTCGTGTCAATTCTGTTCGCCTGCCTGGTACTGAAGGAAAAGCTTACCAGGAAAAGCGTAATTGGCCTCTGTTTGATCACGGCCGGAACGCTGGCTCTGCTGATCGATCTTTAAAGCACCTTTCTCACCAGGCACACGGGATCAGATCTGCAATATTGCACTTTGCGTAAAACTCGTATTCGTCCTTCGAGGCCGTTCTAAATACGCCCCGAAACGATTTGCCGTTTGCATCATACGAGGTCAGCCCCGTAAGATTCCCGTTTTCATCGTATTCGGCGCTGCCCGGCAGCGCTGCCTCCCCGCTGTCCGCCGTCTCCGGCTGGTAACGGTCCCGATATTGGGAAACAGCGTTTCCCGCCGAATCGAATCTCGTCCAGCCAATCTGTTCGCCGCTGGCATTGTATTCATAAACGGTCCGAATCGGCGTCGCCTCGTCGGCAGCATAATATAAGGACTCTTTCTTTTTGTGATCGGCGCCGTACAAAAATTCCCACCTTTCGGCTACTGTTCCGTCGTTGTCAAATTCCGTTTCCCGATTCAGCCTGCCTTCTGCGTCATAAACCCATTCCGTATTACCGTTTCTGGCAGTAACGCGGAACAGCGCGCCGCCCTGATCATATTCATAATAAACAAAATCCTCGTTTTCTGTATATTGCAGTCTTTTGCTGATCTTCGTTCCATCTTCGGCATATTCATAAAGAATTTCGGCATCGCCGCTTTGCAGCCGGATCAGACGGCCCGCCGGATCGAACCAGTATTCCGAGTCAGCTGAATATGTAGAATCGTCTTTGATATGCGCAAGATTCCCATCGGCATCATATTCATAGCGATAATCGTAGGCATACCCGTCATCTCCCCCTCCGGCATTATCATTATAGCCGGCCTCGCGTATTTTTCGGTTCTGAGCGTCGTATTCACAGCTGTAAGAATGGAATTTTCGATACGTCCTGTTGTTGAAATAGTAGGTCCTTTGGATCAACCGTCCCTGCTCATCATATTCGTCGTCGTAGACATTGCCGACCAGAACATTCCCGTATGATTTCACAAGAAAATACTCTCCCGCTTCATTTTGACGGTATCGAGAGACCGGTCCGGGAGTCTGCGCGGATGCAAAAGCAATTTCATATATTTCTTCATTGTTAATTTTGTAAGTAAGCAGGCCGGGGCGTTCCTCGGTACGCTCCTGTACGACCAGATCGCCCACCGCGTCATAGCGGTAAACGGTCTGTGTTAAAATCTGTTCTTTCTCCGAGCGATACGTTTCCCGTGTCAGCTTTCCGTCTGCGTCGTATTCCTCCTCGCGTGTCATACCCGTCGTCGCTCCGTTTTCATCGTAATAGGTCACCGTTATTGTTACTGCCGGTGCGCCGCCGTACTCATATACGGCGGCATAGGACAAGACGTCCGAGGCGTCATAATAGTTCTCCGCCGAAACTCTGCCGTCGCTGCCGTATTCGTATTCGCGGGAGGCGCCCGTCGAATATTTTTCGGTATGGCGGAGAAGGCGTCCCGTTTCGTCATATTCATACGTTGAAATGCCGGATCTGCCGAATACCGTTTCCGTTTCCGCAAGCGTCCCGTCCTCCAGGTAGCGGTATACGGATTCCTCCGCCGGACCGATTCCTGAAGAATAGAGCGCAGAAAGCCTGCCGTCCTCATCGAATTCCAGAACACGGCTTCTGTTTCCGAAGCGTTCCCCATATACGGTGTAGTATTCCGTGCGGCGCAGCAGCGTTCCATCCTCACGAAGCTCCAGCACCAGCACAGGATTTCCTCCCTGATCCCGCAGCGTGACAGTATTTTCATCGTATTCATATTCTAACCATTCTTTGTCATACACTGTGTTGCTCGGATCCATGTTGTCATAGTAAAGTCTCGATAATACCCTGTACTGCTCCGGCGTCTGTGTCGGCAGCGGCACCGCGGAAAACACCGGGGCCGCTGGCGTTGCTTCTTCTCTTGCCGTGGTGGCAGAAGGCGCTGCCGTAGCCATAAGGACGGGCTCGCCGTCTTCCGCGTCCGGCGTGTTCACAATCCGGAGCACTGCGGCGCAGATGGCGCCGGCAATGAGAACCGCTCCCGCAGCCGATGCGGCAATCCAGATTCTTTTTTTCGACCGATTCGGCCGCTCAGAAAAATTTTCTTGCATTCTGTCTTGTCTCCTCCCCGGTTACGGAATCAGCTCGGCGTATTCGCAGTACATATAAAGGCGGTACGCCGGATCATCCGGATCGATCACGGCAAATTCCATCGCGACACGGTTCCCCAGCGCGTCGGTTCCGTTCCATGCGATCAGCGCTCCGTTCTCATCGAACTGCATGCCTTCGCCCATCGTGTTCTCTTCCATTGAAGAGTGTTTTTCCGACAGAATCGTCCCGTCCGTTCCATATACCGTCTCGGAATAATAGGCAAGCTCCCGCTCCTCGTCATATTCGTAACGGGTTCGGGCCCGAAGCGCCCCCTCCGCGTCGCTTTCCAGTTTCTCCTCCAGCAGTCCCGCATCGTTATACGTAAATACCGTCGAAGTAAGCACGACGCCGTCTGCGGCACATGTTTCTTCTCTGGTCCTCTTCCCCGTCTCATCAAAATATAGGACGGTTTCTCCGATCCGGCTGCTTTGCAGCACCGGCTTCCCGCCGACATATACATAAAGGAGACTCTGGCTACTCAAGAAATTTTCCGGTGAACCGAAGTTTACCTTTTTCTGCAGCAGAGCGCCCGTCTCATCATATACAAACGTAACCAACATGTCGCCGTTTAGCTTCTCATAACTAATCAATCGTCCCAGTCTGTCAAAAGAAGAACGGAATTCTCCCATATAGGAGGTTTCAGAAAGCCACAGCATCTCATGCAGGGTTCCGTCCTCGTTATATTCGTAGCGTACTTCCTCTTTAAGCTTCCATTCGGTGTCATATGTCCAACAGACGTATGATTTTCTTTCCGACAATCTACCCTCCTCGTCATAAGCGTAACAGTCCATAATGTCCCGTATTATCGGGTTCTCATAATAACATATACGCGAAATCACATTTCCGTCCCGGTCATATTGGTATTCATAAAATTCTTTGTCTGTATTGGCTTTGAATATTTCACGCAACAGATCCTCCGCGCGCGTACCGTTCACAGCCGGCGTGCCGTCCGGATTATATAAAAGTCCGTATATGGTATAATCTGATTGATTTTCAAGCGTGGGGAAGTAAACGGATTGCTGTATTTTCCCGTCGGAGAGATACTCCAGCGTTTCATTGATTATCGAGGATCCGTTTTCATCCCGATATCGAGTAGTGTAAAATTCGCCGAATGAACCGTTATATTGTGTGTACGAATTTACAAGCATGCCGCTTCTGTCGTATTTATAAAAATGATCGATATATCTGCCTGCGGACGCCGGGAAAGAGACGCCAAAGCCCTCGGTACAGATGCCATCTTCATTGTATTCGTATTCGAATTGGTGATCCAGATAGCCTGCAAGATACGCAGTCGTCTTTACTAAATTTTCCTCTTCATCATAAAGGGATTCATTCCAGGACAAAGGCGAGTCGCCTTCGTCATACCAGAACTCTTCATATTCTCTCCGCAGAGCGCCGTTTGCGTAATATTCAAGCTCGGTAATCTGCGTTTTTCTTTCTCCAGAAAATTTTGTAATTTGAATCTGCCTGCCGCTCCCGTCCTCTTCATACGTATACAGCCAGCGCTGCAGGCTGCTTCCGTCTCGCTTCCGCTCCTCCGTCAACAGCCCGTCTTCATTGTAAAACTTCTGCGTCCATCCGGCTCGGGCTGTATTCGAATAGCTCCAGCGCAGCTCGCTCCGTTTTCTGCCGGCGTCGTCAAAACGCATCCGGACCGCGATCCGCCCCTCCCGGTCGCGCAGAATTACAGTTCCCTTTTCTGCATTGAATTCATACGTATAAGCTGCTCCGTCCTCCCCGTATTTCAACGCCAGGGGAATCGGAACGCCGTCGGTCGGCTGCGGCGGGGCCGTCTCCTGCGGCGTTGGCTGCGAAGTTGGCTGCGGCTGGGCAGCCGTGGGCGTTCTCCGAGCGGTCGGAGAGGCGGACGCCGATGCCTGCAGCGTCAGCGGTTCTCTGCCAAGGCTTCTGTAGTAATCCGAAAGCGCGGAAAGACCGATCAGCACGGCCCCTATTCCCAGCAGGCAGGCCGCGGAGGAAATCGCGATGCGCATTACGGCGGCTCCGCTGCGCCGCGGCAAAAGTCCGTCCGGAATCTGCACGCCATTTCGCAGCGTGTGAAGCGCCTCGCACAAGGCCTCCGGGGCAGCAAAGCCCAGACGCTCCCGCGCTGCCGCGATGCGCTCCAGAATGTTTTCCTCTTCCTCGCCCTCCGCCTCCGCAAGCTCTTTCGCCGGCACTCCGGCAAACTCCGCCGCAGCAGCCGCGCTGCGAAGCGGGAACGGCAGCTCCCAGAAAGACCGAAGAAGCTCCTGACCGGAATCCGGGAGGAGCACGTCCTCCTCCCGAGACCGCACCGCCGCCCGGCAGCTCTCCAGCGCCATCAGATAAAGACTTTTCTTGATTTCCGAAAGCGTCAGTCCCGTATGCTCCGCGGCCAGAACCGCGCGGGAAATCCCCAGCGCTTCCTCAGAACTTCCGGTCAAAAGCAGGCAGTAAAAATACAGATCTCCCGCAAATTCCCGGCACAGCCTCCGCCGTAGCTTTTGTTCACGCGTTTTCTTCATCGCCTTCCCCCACCCGAAACAATATATGAACGATTTCTTTCAAATTCATTCTTAAGTTTATATCAGGCATGAAGTTTTGTCAAATCAGAAATGAACGAACTTAGAAGCGCTCTGCTCCAGTCAGGGGTATCGCGGCAGGACGCCCCATATGATACAATAGCAGCAGGCACGGCGTTCGCACAAAGCTGCGCCTCCGGAGATTTTAAAAATGTGGTTATTCTTTGCTTTTGCTTCTGCTTTTTGTCGGAATCACTGCAATTCTGGCAAAATGCGGTATTCGGAAAACGGATTCCTCTGTCGCAACGGCGATCCGTACCAGCGTCGTATTAATGATGGCATGGCTGACGGTATTTGTCTCGGGGGAGCAGCATACGCTTCGCGAAATTCCGAGGACGGAATTCACTTTTATCTGCCTGTCCGGCATCCCTACCGGCGCATCCTGGCTCTGCTGATCGATCTTTAAAGCACCTTTCTCACCAGGCACACGGGATCAGATCTGCAATATTGCACTTTGCGTAAAACTCGTATTCGTCCTTCGAGGCCGTTCTAAATACGCCCCGAAACGATTTGCCGTTTGCATCATACGAGGTCAGCCCCGTAAGATTCCCGTTTTCATCGTATTCGGCGCTGCCCGGCAGCGCTGCCTCCCCGCTGTCCGCCGTCTCCGGCTGGTAACGGTCCCGATATTGGGAAACAGCGTTTCCCGCCGAATCGAATCTCGTCCAGCCAATCTGTTCGCCGCTGGCATTGTATTCATAAACGGTCCGAATCGGCGTCGCCTCGTCGGCAGCATAATATAAGGACTCTTTCTTTTTGTGATCGGCGCCGTACAAAAATTCCCACCTTTCGGCTACTGTTCCGTCGTTGTCAAATTCCGTTTCCCGATTCAGCCTGCCTTCTGCGTCATAAACCCATTCCGTATTACCGTTTCTGGCAGTAACGCGGAACAGCGCGCCGCCCTGATCATATTCATAATAAACAAAATCCTCGTTTTCTGTATATTGCAGTCTTTTGCTGATCTTCGTTCCATCTTCGGCATATTCATAAAGAATTTCGGCATCGCCGCTTTGCAGCCGGATCAGACGGCCCGCCGGATCGAACCAGTATTCCGCCGTAACGAACCAGCTTTCCCCATCGTCAGAATGATCCGTACTTATAATATGCACGAGGTTTCCCGCAGCATCGTATTCATAGCTATAATCAAACGTATATCCGGCATCTCCTTCGTTATCATAGTAATTCGCTTCGCGTTTTTTCCGTCCCAGCTCGTCATATTCACAGATATAATCATTCCGGAGCCTCGACAGCCGGTCGTTGTAATAGTAGGTTCTTCGAATCAGCCGTCCCTGCTCATCAAATTCGTCGTCGTAGACATTGCCAATTCGGAGGCTGCGGGCGCCCGATCTTTTCAAAAAATACTCTCCCTCTTCATTCTGACCGTATCTGGAACTCGGCTCAGGATTCAGCGCCGAGGTAAATTCGATAGCATAGCTTTGACCGTTTTGTACCCAAACAATAAGATCGCCCACCGCGTCATAGGGATAAACATTCTGCCTTAAAATCTGTTCTCTCTCCGAACGATATGTTTCCCGGATCAGCCTTCCGTCGGCGTTATATTCCTCCGTGCGCGTCACGCCCGTCGTCGCTCCGTTTTCGTCGTAATAAGTCACCGTTATTGTTACCGCCGGCGCGCCGTCATACTCATATGCTGCGGCATAGGACAAGACGCCCGAGGCGTCATAATAGTTCTCCGCCGAAACCCTTCCGTCACCGCCGTATTCGTATTCGCAGGAGGTGCCGTTCGAATATTTTTCGGTATGGCCGAGAAGGCGTCCCGCTTCGTCATATTCATACGTCGAAATACCGGACCTGCCGAATACCGTTTCCGTTTCCGCAAGCGTCCCGTCCTCCTGGTAACGGTATATGACTTTCTCCTCCGGCCCGATTCCCGAAAAATAGAGGGTGGAAAGCCTGCCGTCCTCGTCGAATTCCAGAACGCGGCTTCTGCCAGCGAAGCGTCCCCCATATACGGTGTAGTATTCCGTGCGGCGCAGCAGCGTCCCGTTTTCGCGAAGCTCCAGCTTCAAAACGGAATTCCCATCCTGATCCCGCAGCGTGACAGTATTTTCATCGTATTCGTATTCTAGCAAGCGGTCTTTGTCATACACTGAGTCGCTCGGATCCATGTCCCCGTAGTAAAGTCCCGATAAAACCAGTTGCCGTTTCGGCGTCTGTGTCGGCAGCGGCACTGCGGAAAACATCGGTGCCGCAGGCGTCGCTTCTTCTCTTGCCGCTGTGGCAGAAGGCGCTGCCGTGGCCATAAGGACAGGCTCGCCGTCTTCCGCGTTCGGCGTGTTCATAATCCGGAGCGCCGCGGCGCAGATGGCGCCGGCAATGAGAACCGCTCCCGCCGCCGCTGCGGCAATCCAGATTCTTATTTTCGAGCGATTCGGCCGCTCGGAAAAATTTTCTTGCATTCTTTCTTGTCTCCTCCCCGGTTACGGAATCAACTCGGCGTATTCGCAGTACGTGTAAAGGCGGTACGCCGGATCGTCCGGATCGATCGCGGCAAATTCCATCGCGACACGGTTCCCCAGCGCGTCGGTTCCTTTCCATGCGGTCAGCGCTCCATTCTCATCGAACTGCATGCCTTCGCCCTTCGTGTTCTCTTCCATTGAAGAATGTTTTTCCGATAAAATCGTCCCGTCCGTTCCATATTCCGTCTCGGAATAATAGGCAAGCTCCCGTTCCTCGTCATATTCGTAACGGGTTCGGGCCCGAAGCGCGCCCTCCGCGTCGCTTTCCAGCTTCTCCTCCAGCAGCCCCGTATCGTTATACGTAAATACCGTCGAAGTGAGCACGGCGCCGTCTGTGCCGCACGTTTCTTCTCTGATTTTCTTCCCCGTCTCGTCAAAATACAGGACACTTTCTCTGATCCGGCAGCTTCTCAATACCGGGCTTTCGTTAACATACGTATAAATTAGACTTACTTTATCCGAATCCCAGCTTAAATTCACCGTCTTTTGTAGCGGCGTTCCTTTCTCGTCATAGTCAAACAGCATTTCCCTGCCGTTCTTGTTTCCCACGTAGCGGATCACATTTCCCGCCTCGTCAAAATACAAATACTGCTCGCCCATACCATGATACTCATCGGTGAATTGGATTTCGCTCAGAGTCCCCGTATCGTCATACCGATAGACAGCGCTCCCATATATTCGCCCATCGCCGAAGATTTTTCTTTGGATCAATCTCCCCGCATCGTCATAGACATAATTTTCCGTTAAAACGAAATGGTTCTCTATATCATAGCTTATGCGGGCAATCACGTTTCCATCCTCGTCATACCGATATTCATAAAATTTCTTGTCCGTATTGGCTTTGAAAATGTTTTGGAGCTCCTCCTCCGGCAGTATCACGGCCGGCGTTCCGTCCGGATTGTATAAAAGCCCGCCTGTGGGACTGACATATCCACTGCTCTTATCATACACATCGACCGTAAAAGCAGGCCGCGTCATCCCGTTTTCAAAGTATTCATTATTTTCGGAAAGGATTCTTTCTCCGTTTTCATCCCGGTAATAAGTGATACGGAAATCACCGAATCCCATACCACAGTAATCCGTGCGCTCTTTCGCAAGCGCACCGCTTCCGTCATATTCGAAAAAGCTGTTTCTGTACGAGTTGCCGCTGGCCGCGAAATCGACGCCGGAGCCGCTCGTACGGATGCCCTCCGCATTGTACTCGTATTCATATTGGGAACTCAGATAGCCGGCAAGATACGCAGTCGTCTTTACCAGATTTCCATTTTCATCATAAAGGGATTCATTCCAGGAAGAGGGCGAGTCGCCTTCGTCAGACCAGAACTTTTCCGTATATTTTCTCCGCAGAGCGCCGTTTGCGTAATATTCAAATTCAGTAATCCACGTTTCCATTCCGGCATGCTCCGTAATCCGAATCAGCTGAGCGGTTTCGCTCTCTTCATACGTATATATTTTGCGATATAAAGTGCTTCCGTCTCGCTTCCGCTCCTCCGTCAGCAGCCCGTCTTCATTGTAAAACTTCTGCGTCCATCCGGCTCGGGCTGTATTCGAATAGCTCCAGCGCAGCTCGCTCCGTTTTCTGCCGGCGTCGTCAAAACGCATCCGGACCGCGATCCGCCCCTCCCGGTCGCGCAGAATTACAGTTCCCTTTTCTGCATTGAATTCATACGTATAAGCTGCTCCGTCCTCCCCGTATTTCAACGCCAGGGGAATCGGAACGCCGTCGGTCGGCTGCGGCGTTGGCTGCGGCCGGGCAGCCGTGGGCGTTCTCCGGGCGGTCGGAGAGGCGGACGCCGATGCCTGCAGCGTCAGCGGTTCTCTGCCAAGGCTTCTGTAGTAATCCGAAAGCGCGGAAAGACCGATCAGCACGGCCCCTATTCCCAGCAGGCAGGCCGCGGAGGAAATCGCGATGCGCATTACGGCGGCTCCGCTGCGCCGCGGCAAAAGTCCGTCCGGAATCTGCACGCCATTTCGCAGCGTGTGAAGCGCCTCGCACAAGGCCTCCGGGGCAGCAAAGCCCAGACGCTCCCGCGCTGCCGCGATGCGCTCCAGAATGTTTTCCTCTTCCTCGCCCTCCGCCTCCGCAAGCTCTTTCGCCGGCACTCCGGCAAACTCCGCCGCAGCAGCCGCGCTGCGAAGCGGGAACGGCAGCTCCCAGAAAGACCGAAGAAGCTCCTGACCGGAATCCGGGAGGAGCACGTCCTCCTCCCGAGACCGCACCGCCGCCCGGCAGCTCTCCAGCGCCATCAGATAAAGACTTTTCTTGATTTCCGAAAGCGTCAGCCCCGTATGCTCCGCGTCCAGAACCGCTCGGGAGATCCCCAGCGCTTCCTCAGAGCTTCCGGTCAAAAGCAGGCAGTAAAAATACAGATCTCCCGCAAATTCCCGGCAGAGCCTCCGCCGTAGCTTTTGTTCGCGCGTTTTCCTCATCGTCTTCCCCCGTTCGAAACAATATATGAACGATTTCTTTCAAATTCGATTCAAAGTTTATATCAAGCATGAAGTTTTGTCAAATCAGAAATGAACGAACTTAGAAGCGCTTATCTGCAAAAAAAGAGACGCTCCAAACGGGAAGCGTCTCACGGTACGGAACGAAATCGGACACTCAGGAAAGATTCAATTTGTTCTTCAGCAGGTGTCTTGTCAAATAATACGTAGCGATTGCAAAAATCAAGAAAGAACCGGCGTTGATGAAGAATACGGTATCAAGAATGCCGGTGACGTTTGCCTCATATGCGCTCACATATGCAGGATAAAGATCAATAGACATAAGAATTCCGTTGACGATCATCATAAACGTGCTCATCACGGTATTAATTGCATAGTAAACCGCGATCGAAGCAAGAATTTTATGCTTTTTCGCAATAATAGAGCCGATCGTCAGCGCAAGATAAATGGAAAGCGTAGAATACAGCATCGCTACAATATAAAACACGATTCCTTCGATTACGTATTTTATAATGATTCCTGCGGAATATTTCTCTGCAACCGCGTTGAGGAAGCGTTTTATGCCAGAAAAAATTTCAACGTTGATCAGGCCCGTGTCCGCGCTTCCAAATGTCACATAAATAAAAATACATAAAAACAAGATCACAAATGTATACGTGCTCCAGATAATCGCATTGATTACCTTAGCGGTCAATATAGACGACGTCTTTGCCGGAAGCGTAAATGTCAAATATCCCTCATCGGTGAAAAGATTCGTATAATAACGGTACATAATCAAAATTTGCGAAAAAAACACGTATGCGATCAGCGCCAGAATCGTCGATGCGAACAGGATCGCCAACGTGCTGTTCAGGATCCAGGAGCCATGTCTCACATCGTTTACGCTTTGTATCCCCCGCAGCGCCGCCGTGCCCGCGATCGTCGTGCCGATTACCGCCAGCGAAAGCGGCACAAGAAGCCGCACCATGCTTTTTAAATCATATTTTAAAAGTTTCTTCAGCATCTGAATACCTCCCTGAAAAGTTCGTCTATCGTCTTGCCGTTCTTCTCTCTTGCCGCATCCACGGAATCATACATTACTACGTTTCCATTGTTAATAAAAATAAACTCGTCGAGCGTCCGTTCGATATCGGCGATCAGATGCGTGGAAATAATGACCGTCGCGTCCGGATCATAGTTCGAAATGATCGTCTCCAGAATATAGTCACGCGTCGCGGGATCGACGCCGCCGATCGGCTCATCCAGCAGATAAAGCTTTGCGTGGCGCGACATGACCAAGATCAGCTGGACCTTTTCTTTCGTCCCCTTTGACAGCGTTTTCATTTTTGCCTTGGGATTGATGTTCAGCTTCGCCATCATATCCATCGCCTTCGCTCTGTCGAAATCGCTGTAAAAATCCTCAAAATAGCTGATCATCTGTTCCGCATTCATCCACTGGTTGAAATATGGCCGTTCCGGCAGATAAGAAACGATCGCCTTTGTTTCCGGACCGGGTGCGGCTCCGCCTATTGTAATTTGCCCAAGCGTCGGAACAAGCAGGCCCGCCGCAATCTTGATCAGCGTGGTCTTGCCGCTCCCGTTCGGACCGAGCAGGCCGATAATCTTTCCTTTGGGAAGAATGAGGTTGACGTTATTCAAGGCCGTCGTCCCGGGGAACGTTTTTGTAATTCCCTTGATTTCCATAATTGTTTCCATTAGTTCTCCTCCTCCAAATGCAAAATCAGATCTGCAGCGTCATTTTTGGTAAAACCCAAGGCTTTGATTCTGGTGAGATACGCTTCGGTGATACCGCGAAGCTGCAGGTCTTTTTCTTTTTCGATTAAGGCAAGATCGGACGTGACCACTCTTCCGTTCGTGCCAAGCGTGATGATAAAGCCCTCCCGTTCCAGGTCCGCAAGGGCCCGCTGCATTGTATTGGGATTGACAGAAGCCTCCGTCGCAAGATCCCTTACGCCCGGAAGCTTCTGTCCCGGCAGATATTTGCCGCTGATGATATCGTTTTTGATTTTATCTTTTATCTGCTGGTAGATTGGTGCCGCAGCGTCCAAATTCCATGACATTTCCGCCGACTTCCTTTCCTGCTTAAGTAAATATAAATACAGGTGTACTACTGTATTAATACAATAATACACCTGTATAATATGGCTGTCAAGCATTTTTGGGAAAGTGAATTTCCTCCTCCGAAAGTGCAGGGACGCCCTTCAGCGGATATTCTATTCCGAGCGCAGCATATTTCCCAACGCCCATTGTGTGATACGGTAAAAATTCGATTTTATCTACGTTTTTTATGGCTGCCCCAAAGCGCTGCAGCGCCGCGATCTCTTTCGGCTCGTTATTGATTCCTGGAACGATTACGGAGCGCAGCCAAAGCCGCTTTTTCTTCCGCTGCAGCAGGTCCAGAAACGCGAGAAAGGGCTCCATTCGGCTTCCCGTTATTTCCTCGTAGCGTACGGGATCCGCTGCTTTCAAATCCAGCAAAACAAGGTCCGTGCGGTCCAGGAGCTCCAAAAGGCCGGGAACGCGTTCGGGCCGTTCCGAGATGGCGCCTGCGGTATCAAGGCAGATATGGATTCCATTTTCTTTCAAAAGAGCGGAGGCTTTGGCCAGAAAGGCCGCCTGCAGAAGCGGTTCTCCGCCGGAAAACGTAACGCCGCCGTGCTTCATATAGCTTTTATAACGCAGCACTGATTTTGCCAGCCGTTCCGGCGTATACACCGTTCCTCCGCGCTGTGGATCCCAAGTTTCCGGGTTGTGGCAATATTTGCAGCGAAGCGGGCAGCCCTGCAGAAACACCACGGTGCGAACGCCGGGGCCGTCGACAAGGCCCATTGTTTCGATGGCGGAGATTCTGCCGCACTCCGCCCCCCTGTTACAGGCGTTCATGGAACGTCCTCTCGATGACCTCCTGCTTGTGCGCCCGGCTCAGTTTGTTGAAATTCACTGCATAACCGGAGACACGGATCGTCAGCGTCGGATACTTTTCAGGATGGTCCATGGCGTCGATCAGCATCTCCCGATTTAAAACATTGACATTGAGATGGTGCGCTCCCTGCTCGAAATATCCGTCCAGAATATCGTCAAGATTTCGGATCCGTTCTTCTTCCGATTTTCCCAGCGCTTTGGGGATAATGCTGAAGGTGTTGGAAACGCCGTCCATGCAGGAGCGGCAGTACGGGATCTTGGCAACCGAATTCAGCGAAGCCAATGCGCCGCTGCGATCCCGTCCGTGCATCGGATTAGCGCCCGGCGCGAACGGCTCTCCCCGTTTCCTGCCGTCCGGCGTCGTTCCGGTCTTTTTCCCATACATCACATTAGATGTAATCGTGAGCGCCGAAAGCGTATGGCGCGCATTTTTATAAAGCGGGTGCTTTTTGAGCTCCGCAAAGAACTTGTCCACGATTTCCACCGCAATCTGATCCACGCGGTCGTCGTCGTTTCCATAGCAGGGATACTCCCCCTCCGTAATAAAATCGACGGCAAGCCCCGTTTCGTTTCTCACCGGCGTTACCGTTGCATATTTAATTGCGGAAAGCGAATCGGCGGCAACGCTGAGGCCGGCCATGCCAAATGCCATCAGATGCTCTACATCCGTATCGTGCAGCGCCATCTGGCTGCGTTCATATGCGTATTTATCATGCATATAATGAATGATGTTCATGGCATCGATATAAATCGAAGCGATTTTTTCGATGGCGGCAAAATATTTCGTTTTCACGGCTTCATAATCCAGCGGACCGTCGGCAGTAATCGGTTCGAGGCCTTCTACGACCGGCTTTCCGCTGATTTCGTCGCAGCCGCCGTTAATCGCATACAGCAGCGTTTTCGCAAGATTGCAGCGCGCCCCGAAGAACTGCATCTGTTTTCCCACCGTCATCGCCGACACGCAGCAGGCGATGGCATAATCGTTGCCGAACTGCGGACGCATCAGGTCGTCATTTTCATATTGGATGGCGTCCGTTTTAATGCTGATTTCAGCGCAGTATTTTTTAAAATTTTCCGGAAGCCTTTCGGACCACAAAACCGTTAAATTCGGCTCGGGACTGCTGCCCAGATTGATCAGCGTGTGAAGATATCGGAACGAGTTTTTCGTAACAAGGCTTTTCCGTTCGTCCAGCATCCCTCCGATGCTCTCCGTCACCCAGGTAGGATCTCCGGCAAAAATTTCGTCATAGTCCGGCGTCCGCAGATGCCTTACCAGACGCAGCTTCGTGACGAGCTGATCCACCAGCTCCTGCGCCTGTTCCTCCGTAATTGTATTCTCCTGGAAATCCCGTTCCAGATAAATATCCAGGAACGTAGCCGTCCTGCCGAAGCTCATTGCAGCGCCGTTATTTTCCTTGATTGCGGCAAGATACCCGAAATACAGCCATTGAAACGCTTCCTTGGCATTTTCCGCAGGCCTTGAAATGTCAAATCCGTATCCTGCGGCCATTTCTCTGATCAGATCCAGCGCGCGGATCTGCTCCGCAACCTCTTCCCGAAGCCTGATGTTTTCTTCACGGGAAAGATCCGTAATCCGTTCCAGATCCCTCGCCTTTTCTTCTTTTAAAAAGTCAGTTCCGTAAAGCGCAATTCTTCTGTAATCTCCAATAATGCGTCCCCGGCCGTAATTATCCGGCAGGCCCGTAAGCAGCCCCGCGCTTCTTGCGCGCCGGATTGCCGGCGTATATGCGTCGAAGACGCCGTCGTTATGCGTCTTCCGATATTCGGTAAAATGCTTTTCGATCGTAGGATTCAATTTCCGCTGATAGCATGCCAGCGACTTCTGCACCATCCGCATGCCTCCGTATGGATTGACAAGGCGCTTGAGCGGCTTATCAGACTGAAGGCCGACTACAACGTCGTCCTCCTCGCAGATATAACCCGGCTTCAGCGTGTTAATGCCGGAAATGCGCGTGGTTTCAATGTCAAGCACGCCTTTTTCGTTTTCCATTCGGAAAAGGCGCAGGCACCTCTGCCAGATTTTTTTTGTTTTTTCTGTGGGCTGCGCAAGAAAATCCGCCGTTCCGGTATATTCGGTATAATTTTTTTGAATGAAATCCGATACGTTTACTTTTTCCTTCCAGTCATTTCCCTTGAATGTTCTCCAGCCCTCAAAATTTTTCTGCAGCATCGTTTTTCCCTTTCCTTTTGCCTTTCGTGCTCTTACCTGAAAAATAAACAATGTGTTACAACATATTGTATTTATTTTTCAAACCATACAATATCTCGTATGGCGGGCTTATTATATCATAGATCTGCAATTATACAAGTTGCATTTGCAACGGAGCGGGGGCTTGTTATTTCGGTTTTAGTTTGCTATGATAAAGAAGTAGAAATTAATTTTCTGCGGATGTGATGAAATTGGCAGACATGTTGGATTTAGGTTCCAATGCGAAAGCGTGCAGGTTCAAGTCCTGTCATCCGCACCAAAGCATTCAAACCCGCACCTTTTACCAATCGGTGAAACGTTCGGGTTTGCTCTTTTTCTCAATGAAATTGCGTAGTAAAAATGACGCGGTGCGGATTTTGACCTGTACCTCCGTTGTTCTTTAAATATGCTTTTCAGTTTGCTCCATCTTTTCGAATATTCCAGGATCCTTGTTTGGCGGCAGAATGTTTTTACTGTGCGTCAAACTTTGGTAGTATCTGATCGCCCACGGCTCGGTACGGATATAACTTTTTTTGCATTCCCTATCGAAAAGGCTTTCGACAGATCTTACCGATACGTTTTTGAAATTTTTCAGCGCGGTATCCTTAGCAAGATATTTACAAAATTGGTATTCCGCTTGTCGTCAAAGTTTACTTCGTCCCATGTGTCCAGATAGCCGGAAATTTCTTTGACCTGTTCCGGGCTAACTGTTTCCACACTCAGCTCCGCACCTTTTTTGACGAGTTTCTGCTTGGGACCGTCCAGTTCTTCAATCTTGCTGTTCACATAGGAAAGCAGGACGGAATTGGCACCGGTCAGTGTGTCCTTTATGGGGAGAAGCCGAAGTAGTAAGCGTAGTCTTTGACGGAGCTTACCATACAGCCGGGTTTGGGGAGGCTCCCCAACAAGCCAATTTTTACATTTTGCCCTGCTTGTCAAACTGTGTGGTTTCCGGAAGTATCAGCGTTTGTGAATATCAGAGCGGTGATATTTCGCTCTTGTGTTATCTTATTCAATGTGATAAAATAAAGTCAAAATTTATAATTTGTTTTTATTTTAAGGAGGTGTTGAAGTGCCAAAGGTTGCTTATTCTGACGAGGACAGAGAACGTATTAGAATGCAGCTTGTTACAGTTGGACTTGAACTGATGGCAAAACAAGGCATACAACATACAACCGTGGAACAAGTATATAAAAAAGTTGGTATTTCGCGAACTTTCTTCTATTCCTTTTTCGCAACGAAAGAAGATTTGATTGTGGAAACGCTTTACTTGCAACAGCCCAAAATCATTAAGTATGTACAAACGCTGATGGCCGATCCTGCTTTAAGCTGGCGTGACGCAGTGAAACAATTTCTCCACGCCTGTTGTTATGGAGAAAAAAATGGAATTGCTGTTTTAACGATTGAAGAACAACAGCTCATTTTCAAGCGTCTATCAAAGGAAAGCTATCAAGTGTTCCGCAAAAAGCAACTTCGTCTTTTTGGAGAAATTTTAGAAAACTTTGGAATAAGGGCAGATACAGCGAGGATCAATCTATTTACGAATTTAAGTTTGACAGCGATGGTTGTACGCAGAGCTATCCCCAATACGCTTCCCCTGTTTGTTCCTGAAGCCGCTGATGAAACGGTTGATTTTCAGCTTAATGCGATTGTGGATGCCTTGGAGAAATTGAAAACAGACTCCACTCCCTGATGAGTGGGAATGAAAAAATCCGTCCGAATATTATGTTTCGGCGTCATATTCAGAGGGATTTTACTTTACTCAAAATAAAAACAATTTTTATTATTTATTTTTATTTTATAGTTATAGGAACTAAAATCAAGCAATGGAGAACACACGATGAAAGTATTTGAATGGAATGTGTTTTGTCGGAGGAATAGATTGATCGCCATTCACTTTCAAAAATAAATATTTAGGAGGAAAAAGGTATGGGTTTTTTCAGCAAGCTGTTTAAGGGGCCGGAAATTGATATGGAAAAGAGCAATGCAAATGCGAAGAAAATGCGTGCTCTATTTAACCAGGTCGTCGAAGACGGGGACGATTATAGGCTGATTTTCGGATATACCGAGGATGTGAGCCGCTTCAATTATGGATTTGTCCATGGAAGTAAAACGAAAATCGGGAATTTAATTGTCGGCTGGAGCGAGGCTAGTCAAACGATTGTGGTCGTTCCCACGGTACCCGATCTTTCCGTCTGTGGTGATCCGACCTACTATCGTCGTTCTGAAGTTTTGAAAGCCTATCGCAACAAGTACCCTACAGATGCGTTTATCATTTACCCAGACAAAAGAGGGTATATCGGTATCAATGCCTATGATTGGCTGGAAGATGAAACGCTGTATGTCTATTTGTCGCAGGACGAGGAGTTGGCCGCTTTTACTGACTTCTTTATGAACAAATTTTCAACAAAGTGAGGTAAAAATGCCTTTTGGAGAAATTGGAGCGATCCTGCTGTTCCTTTTGGTGGTATTTATATTTGGTAATCTGTGGTTTCATTTTATAGAAACAATATTAAGACGGATCAAAAAGCTGTTTACACGCCGCCAAAAATCCCCGGCATGGCATGCGCTCTCCCCTGATGAGGAGGATAGAAAAAATGATGGATATAAACGAAATTAGGAAACGGGCACAGCAAGCCAGTGAGAAGGCCGCCGATGCGATGAAAAAGACTTTTGAAAAAAGCGAGCAACTGGTTAATAATATCGAGGTTTCCAGCTCTGAAAAAGAAGCATCACTATCTGCTGCTGAGGCAGAGGAACAGATCCATGCAACCACTGAGCGGCAAGTAGAAATTCTTGGTCAGATATTCGGGGCCGATGGTATGGCGCAAATGGCCGTCAACGAGGAACTATTACAAAAAATGGTCCGTGAGAAAGTCGCTGAGACTACGGCTTCCACTACAGAGAACTTGATGGGGCAACTATTTGGAGAAGACATGGGCGTTCTCGCGGCGGCTCTGGAAATGCTGGAGATGGAGGATGCCGACGAAGAGGAAGAACCCGTATGGAATTTGGAACTGGAGCAGAACCTTTATACTACCTTGGAGGAAACAATGGCTCGGCTTGAGGCCCTCCCCGAGCCAGAACCGCTCCCTTACCAAAAAAATGATCCAAAATGGGAACGCTTTGGCATTTTGCTATCTGGTATTGTATCGACACTTAACGATCACAAGCTGTATAGTATGGATGTAGAGGAACATATCCCAGTCATGGAACAGAAAGTCGTATCCCTTGTACGCCGCTCCTGGGGAATAAACGGTCGTAGCGATCTGCTGGATATGATCCGCTATTTAGCACAGGAGGGCTATATCCTGCGGTACCAGCTTTATGGTGAGGCATCCTCGCCTGAGGAACTGATGGACGAAACCATGGACGAGGATGACCGTGAGTCTACCAGGCGGGCATGGCGGTTTGCACAACGATATAAAAGTCAATATGCCCCTGGCTTTATGGCTGGATGGGATATTGGACGGGCGGCAATGCTGACCCGTTGGGGATGCTATTTAGGCTGGCTCACGGAAAGCGAGGCTGTTGGTATTCTCTGGGATCTCTCCCAAAAGGTTGTGGAGGAACTGCATAGCTGGCGTGAATTTGCTCAGTCTTATCTTTTTGGCGGTCTTATGTGGAAATTGCTATGCGGTGACAGCTCCGCTGGAAGTTACCTGGGCTATATTGCAGACGCCGCCACAGACCTGTTGACTGGAAAAGCAGAGCAAGACAGCGGCCAATGGCGGGATTGCCCTTGGCCTGCACAGAGAAAAATCGGCTTCATATGGTAAACCTTTTGAAAAGAAATCGACGGAGGACTATTAAGGTTACTCATTTTTAAGGGCATGGCGGTATCTGAAAGGTATCGCCATGTCGCTTTTATATTTATGACGACTTCGAGCCAACTTGGCCCGAAGTACCCCTGCTGCCGCTTCCGTCATGCTCCAACGGTCTATTTTCGCTCTTTGTAAAATTCGCCGTTATGTTTTTCGGTACTTAAAAAAATTTTCGACAGGAGCAGAAAATCAACCGCAGGTAGAATTTTGCTTCACGAGCTCAACATTCATACTATTGCAGGTTGAAATATCTTTTGAGATAATATACTCATAAGATCGCTGTCGCGAAAAATATTGGAGGTTGTAAAAATGTTAGATCAAAAAGTATTCGGCGATAAACTTCGAAATCATAGAAAAAGACTTGGCATGACACAGGAAAAAGTCGCGGAACGAGTAGGCGTATCTCCCCAAGCCATTTCTAAATGGGAGGCTGGCGATTGCTTGCCTGACTGCTTTAACCTTAAAGCGCTCAGCGATGTTTATAAAATTTCGACAGATGTTCTTCTTGAAACGGAAACGAACGACGACATTGAAGCCGTAGCAAGCAAAATCGAACAGCTTGGGACAGAGTTCATTTGGGCAACTGCAAATTGCGATAGATATGACACCAATCTTCGACAAGAGCTAGGCGAAGATCTCTGGAAGATGTGGAAGGGTATATACTTTGCAGAAGTAGGAAATCGGCAAAAGCAAGAAGAAAGCAAGCGGCAGGGCAATCTTCGAATTATCGGATCGTTTGGGACAAAGATTTGGGATGATGATGGCGTTGCGTGCGTTATTCAGTCAGAACTGATAAAAAAACTAACCGTTTTCGACAAAGAAACGATAGATGTGATGAACGCGCTTTGCAGCGAAGAAGGGCAAAAGCTGATCTTATCTTTACGCTGCGACATTCCTACTCCCAAGCAAGAGATAATTGAAAAAACCAATATGGATATTTCACGCCTTAATGAGCTTTTACTGATGTTTACCGAAAGCCGCATGATTGAGTATGTCGCCGATAATCGCTCTCCTGACAGTGGATATTTGATGAGCGGACATTGCGGTATTGCAGCTTATATGGCGCTGGCCGCAATGTTTATATTAAACAAAACGCGATATACTGTTTCGCAGTTTCTTATAGGATAGACCGTTTCAAGTTATGCGTAAGCTCAAAATGAGATATAAGATGATACGATGGGAAGCAGCTTGTCTGTAATCCGGTACTTTTTTTATAGGCCCGGCGCACCGTTTCCGTTCCGGCCACAGGGTACCGGCCCGGAGCTTTCTCTATTTTCTCGCTTTCGGAATTATGATAAAATGAAAGAAATAAAATAATTCATCCTAAATGATATAGGAGGGCGAATATGCTTACTTCCCCGCCCCGCTATGATTCGTTCTAAATTTATTGTATAATGAAAATAAAGAAAGCGAGGTGTTCCCGTATGACGCGCAGGACAGACAGACGCTCCCCTAGGCCGGAGCTCTGCGTATGTCGGGATCAGCCGCGGCTGTGCTTAAACGGCCTGCGGCAAAACAAACGTCCGCGTATATGGCCGAAAGGAAATGGGATACAAAATAGCGATCTGCGATGACAGGAATGAAGATGCAAAATATATCGCATCTGTTGTCAGCAAATGGGCGGCAAAAGAAAAGATACCGATGAGCCTTGAAACCTTCCCCTCTGCGGAAAGCTTTCTGTTTCAGTATGCAGAGCAAAAGGACTACGATATCCTGCTGCTGGATATTGAAATGCAGTCCATGAACGGCGTGGCGCTTGCCAAAAGCATCCGAAAAGAAAACGATGCGGTACAGATTGTGTTTATTACAGGATATACAGATTATATTGCGGAAGGCTACGACGTTGCCGCACTGCATTATCTGATAAAGCCGGTAAGCGAGGATAAGCTGCACGAGGTTCTGAACCGCGCTGCAATAAAAATCAGGAAAAATGAAAAAGCCCTGTTTCTTTCCTCATCAGGGGAAGCGGTACGCATTCCGCTCTATGAGATCAAATATCTTGAGGTACAGAAAAATTATGTAACGATCCATGCCAAAAACAATTACACCGTGAAAAAGACGCTCGGAGCGCTCGAGCAGGAATTAGACGAACGCTTTTACAGGATGGCCCGCTCTTATATCGTAAATCTTTCTTATATTGACAGGATCTCCAAAAGCGATGTTTTTCTGTCTGACGGAACGGTCCTTCCGCTGCCCAGAGGTCAATACGAGCCTTTAAACAGAGCATTTATTAAACACGCATAACGGAGGCATACATGAAAATTTTTTCAAAGCAAATCGATAAGCGCCTGGCCGCTTATCAGCGGGAACTGATTGAAGTCCATTATGCAGAAGTTGAAAATATGTATAAGCAGATCCGCGGCTGGCGTCATGATTACCGAAATCATATCCAGGTTATGAAGGCCTATGCGGCAAGCGGCGATATGGACGCGATAAAAAGGTATCTGGATGAATTAGAAACGGATTTATCCGCAGTGGATCCCGTCGTTAAAACAGGAAATCCGATGGCAGACGCCATTCTCAACAGCAAAATCTCTCTGGCAAAATCAAGGAACGTCCCTGTGAAGGCCGATGTTTTTATTCCGCTTGCTCTAAAAATATCAGAGCTTGATTTGTGCGTAATTATAGGTAATCTTTTCGACAACGCCATTGAAGCCAGTTTGGCGCTGCCAGAAGGAAAACGACAGATTCGTATCTATATGGACATGAAAAACACGCAGCTTTATATTTCCTTTACCAATTTTACCGCTGCAAAAAAGCAGAAGAAAGAAAACGGAAGGTTTCAAACCACAAAAGGCCCGGGGCACGGCTTGGGCTTAATCCGAATGGATACGATTATTGAACGTCTGGACGGATATATCAATCGAAACAGCGAGGACGGCGCTTTTACCACAGAAATCCTGATCCCGCAGAAATAAAGCAATTCATCACCGGAACGCAGCCGTTCGTCCCCGAAAACGAAACGAGAAAGGATGTCATGATAAAATAAGGCTGCAGAAAGGGGTGGAATTTTGAAAAAAGAAAAAAGCACAAGGCCCAAGTATAACATGTGGCAATGCTCCGCTTATATGATTGCGCTTGCATGGCGTGAAAAAGAGAAAAAAGTCGTACTATTATGCCTTTTACATGTTTTTCTTGCTGTAGCAGGCAATTTAGTCAATCTCTATGTATCGCCGTCCATCCTGTCGGTTTTGGAACGGCAGGCTTCGTTTTCGGAATTCATTGCGACTGTTTTGCTGTTCGTCCTGCTGATGATGTTTTGTTCCGCGGCTTCTTCTTACGTGGATTCCAATACGATATACGGAAGGATCACCGTTCGCTCCGTCCTGATCGCCGATATCAATAGAAAGGCCTGCACCACGTCGTATCCCAACCTGACAGACGAAACGTTTATCAAGCTCAGTTCCAAAGCTCAGCAGGCAATAAGCAATAATCGCGAAGCCACCGAGGCCATCTGGGGAACGCTCGCGTCGCTTATGAAAAACAGCATCGGATTTATTATTTATCTTTTTTTATTAGTATCGCTGAATTTGTGGCTGATGATCGTCATATTGCTGACAGCCCTGATCGGATATTTCGTAAATAAAAAACTGACCGGATACGGCTACCGCCATCGGGAAGAAGAAGGCGAAATATCGGCAAAAATCTGGTATCAAATCGGGCAGGCCAAAAATTATGCCGCGGCAAAAGATATCCGGATTTTCGGGATGAGGCCCTGGCTGCAGGAGATCAGCGACAAGGCCATGGCTGCTTATACTGCTTTTCACCGCCGCGCTAACAATATTTACATATGGGGGAAAATATTGGATTGCATTCTGGCGTTTCTGCGCAACGGGCTGGCTTACGGCGTTTTGCTTTATCTGGTATTGACAAGAGGATTGAGCGTGTCCGCATTTCTTCTGTATTTTTCTGCAGTTAACGGCTTTACGGCATGGGTAAGCGGAATTTTAGAGAGCATGACAACGCTGTATCGGCAAAGCCTGGATATTTCTACGGTAAGAGAGTTTCTGGAATATCCGGAGCCGTTCCGGTTTGAGGGAGGAGAAAAGCCGTCCGCTTCTGTCGGCGTCCGACATGAGCTAACGCTTGAAAAGGTGTCTTTTAAGTATCCGGAAGCGGAAGACTTCACACTGGAGGATATTAGCTTTACAATTCATCCCGGCGAAAAAATTGCGGTCGTCGGGCTCAACGGTGCCGGTAAGACTACGCTTGTCAAACTGATTTGCGGGTTTTTCGATCCGACGCAGGGGCGGGTTTTACTTGACGGACGGGATATCAGAGAGTATAACCGCCAGGACTATTATGCGATGTTTTCGGCAGTTTTTCAGAACTTTTCGCTGCTTGCAGGAACGGTAGCCGCCAACGTAGCGCAGTCAGAGGAAAATCAGGATATGGAACGAATTAAGGATTGCGTCGAGAAAGCGGGGCTGACCGCTAAAATCAATTCCTTAAAAAACGGCTATCAAACCTATTTAAACCGAACCGTCTTTGAAGACGGAGCGGAGCTGTCCGGCGGAGAAATGCAAAAGCTGATGCTGGCCCGCGCTCTTTATAAAAAAGCGCCGTTTATCATTCTGGATGAGCCGACCGCCGCTCTTGACCCCATTGCGGAAGCGGATCTGTACGGCAAGTATAACGAAATGACACGGGACCGTACCTCCGTTTACATTTCCCACCGCCTGGCCTCCACTCGCTTCTGCGACAGAATTTTTCTGATCAGCGATCACAGGATTGCGGAGGAAGGCACGCACGAGGAGCTCCTGCGCCTTGCAGGAAAATATGCGCAGCTCTTTGAAATTCAGAGCAAATATTATCGAGAGGGGGATGCTTATGCAAAAGGAAACAAAGCTGCCGACCTGGCGTGAGGCATGGAAGCTGAACAGACGCGCTTTTATTCTGATTTATAAGCGCTGCCCCCGCATGATCCTGTCGCGGCTTATCTGTATTGTTTGGGACGCCTTGACTCCTTATGCGGGTATTTATCTTTCCGCCCTGCTGATAACGGAGCTGACCGAAGCACGGAATCCATCTGTACTTACAAAGCTTGTTCTGAGCATCCTGTTTTCGGCCGCGCTGATCTCTCTTATTGCCGCGTTTCTGCACAGATGGCGCGACATCGAATGTGCCGGGCTTTATTACAAGGTGCAGCAGATCTATTCCGAAAAAATGATACGCATGGATTACGAAGACGTAGATAACCCCAAAACACATGAGCTGTATAATACCATCGAGCAAAACCGCAACGGAGGCGGCTGGGGCTTAAACCGGGTATATGATCATATTGAAGGGCTTCTGTCCGCCGTTCTCACATTGCTGGGCGGAGCCGCTCTGACGGTCTCGCTCTTCACAAGCCGTGTGCCGGAAGGCTCCGGCGGATATACCGTTTTGAATAACCCGCTGCTCATTCTGGCAATGATCGCGATTATGCTGGCAATTACCTTTTTTGCTCCCATGCTTTCCAATAAAGCGGGAAGCTATTATGCGGTTCATTCCAATACCCATAATTATGCAAACCGACTGTTCGGGTATTTCGGTTTTCTGGGCTTCAAAAATGAGCTGGCAGGAGATGTGCGGATTTACCGGCAGGATTTGATTTGTGATAAATACAACAAAGACAAAACCGGCATATTTTATTCTAAAGGAATATTTGCAAAACTGTCGAAAGGACCGATCGGCCTCTACAATGCCGCATCATCGGCCGTATCTGTTTTGTTTACCGGCGCCGTTTACGTCTTTGTCGGCCTGAAGGCACTGGGCGGGGCCTTTGGAATCGGCGCCGTTACACAATATGTATCGGCCGTCACACGTGTCGCAGGAAGCATCGGCTCCTCGATCGGATTAATGGGAGGAATGCGGAACAACGCCGCTTTTCTCAAGCTGACGTTTGAATTTCTTGATATTCCCAATCAGATGTATCAAGGCAGTCTGACGGTAGAAAAGCGTATGGATCGCGATTACGAGATCGAATTTTGCAATGTTTCCTTTCAGTATCCCGGAAGCGACGCGTATGCACTTAGAAATGTTTCGATAAAATTCCGCATCGGAGAACGTCTTGCGGTGGTCGGCCAAAACGGAAGCGGCAAAACCACCTTTATAAAGCTGCTGTGCCGGTTATACGATCCCACGGAAGGAAAAATATTGCTCAACGGAATCGATATCAGGAAATACGAGTACGATGAATATATGTCCGTCTTTGCAGTAGTATTCCAGGATTTTAAATTGTTTTCTTATCCGCTTGGTGAAAATGTAGCTGCAAAAATCAATTATGATCCGGCATTGGCGGAACACTGTTTGATCGATTCCGGTTTTGGAGAACGATTGCAGGAAATGCCGAATGGACTGAATACATATTTATACAAGGACTTCTGTAAGCAGGGCATTGAAATTTCCGGCGGAGAGGCCCAGAAAATCGCCCTTGCCAGAGCGCTGTATAAAAACGCGCCGTTTATTATCCTGGACGAACCTACCGCCGCTTTGGATCCCATGGCCGAAGCCGAGGTTTACAGCAGCTTTGATAAGATTGTGGGGAATAAAACGGCGATCTATATCAGTCACCGCCTCTCCTCCTGCCGATTCTGTGACCATATTGCGGTCTTTGATAATGGACAGATCGTGCAGCGCGGCAGTCATGAGGAATTAGTTGCGGATATAAGCGGAAAATATCATGCGCTGTGGCACGCACAGGCGCAATATTATGATAAGAAAGCGCAGCCATAAGGAAAGAAGTGCATTGAAATTTTATTCTATATATGCTACCCTGTTTTCACAGCAATGCGGAGGTGATCTCTATTAAAATCAAATTCTTTTCTTCTATGGTTTTCGATGCGATCTGTGCCTGCAGTTTAATAGAAGACAACGGCCAATATCATAAAACTGCTCAAAATGAAATTTTAAACATATTAAAATCCCGCACAGGCGACACCTTCAAGGAGGGAGCGCTCAGCTATTCCACCATGTGCGGGATCGCCGCGTGCTTTCTTCCGGATCCCTCTACCGCTACATTAAATGACCTGTATCAAATGTTCGACGCTTTTTCGGAAGCAGACGGTATCATACGATCGAAAACAACAAACGAATTCGAAAGATCCTATGTCCTCCCTACCCTTGACCTGCTCAAGGATGGTTATGCTGAAAAATACCGCAAATACATCCTTGCACTCAAGGACGCCGGCTTTGAAAAGCTGTGGCGCGAAAAAATCCTGCCTGTAGAGCAGCAGCAAATTTCCAGGCTTGAAAACGCCTTGGCCGATATTGAGATTGACAGCATGCTCGAATCGATTTCAAAACTAAAATGCATCGTCTGCAGCGAGGTAACCGTCTATATTTCATTGCTATCCTATCCGGTATCCTTTTCACTCGGTGAAACCGCTTTTCTGGCTACGATAAACGATGGTGATGATTCGGATTATTATAAAAACGGATTTCCGGCGCTCCTCTCGCATGAGCTTATGCACGGCTTTGCTTCCATGGAGCTGATAGAAATTTATTTGGATTTCATGAAACAGTCCCGTTATCTCAGATCAACGCATGATTTTTTGCTGAAGGAGCTTCATTCGGGAAATGAAGAAGAATTTGTCATGGCGGCGGAATATTATATTCTGTGGCGCGCGGGCTTCATGACAAAAGAAGAAATCTTGCTGAAAAACTATTCCCGTTACGGCGGCTGCGTGCCGCTTGCATTCTATCTTTTTGAACATATGACGCGCGAAAAAAGCGAACCGATTGCGGATTACAATCAATGGCTGCTGCAGCGTTTCAAAAACGGAACGTTTTCGCCGGAGGAGTTGATTCCGACCATCGATTCCCTCCTGCCGCCTCCCGACAATATCGACCGTTTTTTTGCGAATCTGTTCGTCATTTTGCAGCGCTGTTCTTTTATTATCAGGGATGCGGCGCTGTATGTCCAAAATGATATAAAAGAGCAAATAGAGCGACTGACAAATGCAGCTTTCATACGAAATGCGGATAAAAGCATTTCTTTTGCAAACGGCAGGAAAGAGCTGGATCAGAGCTGCGTAAGAGAAACTCTGACAAGCGGCAGTTTAACAATCGAAAGAATCGAATTCAGCAATAAAAAAGACGCGCTTTTATTTTGCTTCCCCTGCCGCGGATCCAATATAGGTGTGCCGGTGCTTGAATATGAAGGCGAACGATTCGAAAAAGCATATTGTCTTAACATGGCGTATCATAAGGATCAGCCAAATCGAGCAGAGTTCTCGCTGATCTGCGGAAGCGTAAAGTATCTGATTACATCTGCCTGCCCCGATGGAGTGGTCGATATCAGTACAGAAAAGGACCAATTTGCAACACACCGTGTCTATGGAGCGGAAATGATCGCCGCGGTGAAACGAGCGGAAAGCATTGTGAGGCTGCTTTGTAAATAAGCTGCGGAGCCGCCGGGCGGAATTGTAAGACGATTGCCATTATTAATCACGCAGCACCTTTTCCTTTGCTTCTCTGAAGCAGTTCCGGAAAAGCGGCGTCGTGGAATTTTTGCAGCCGTGATTATAATGCATATCAAGCAGTTCCCCTAATTCTTCTAACTGGTAAAAATAGAATAATATGTTGTCGGTATCAATTTTCAATACATTTTTATAGCCCTTCAGCAATGTGTCATACATTTCCCAATAATGCCATTCCAGATGAATCTGCGCAAGCTCGTCGAGCGGATCGCCGATTTCAGAGGTTTCCGCATCGATAACAAAAAGCCTGCCGTTCCGGAAAATTAAATTATCGGGACGAATGTCGCGATGCAGAAGCCGATTTGCCTTTGATGCAGGGTGCGCTTGCATTTTCTCACAAATCAAATCGATTTCATCTATAGTAATCAGATCGTTGGCCACAATGCGCAGCAATTGAGGCCGCATCAGAAAATTGGAATAATACGCTTCCCACGAATCTCTGCCCATAGGATACATGCTTTGCACATCCGCTTCGATTTGATTGATTTGGGCGATCAGCTGACCGATTTCGTAATAAATATTCTCTTTCTTCCGATCATTCAATTCCTCCTGTAAACAATACCGAAGCGCTTTCCCTTCAATATATTCCGATATCTGAAATGCTTTATCATAGTAATTGCAGCTTCCGTCCACAACATAGATTTCCGGACAGGTTTTGCCGATTTTACTGTTGACCGTGTCGTAAAAGAGCTTTTCGCGTTCAAACAGTTCTGTATAGTTGGAATAGGCGCGGAAAACCACCTTTTGATGATCTGATAAAGTAATCAGCCAGGACTCTTTCCAACCGTTTTCCAGTTTGATTTTTTCTTTGATGATTTTATTAAAATAATATTTTATGGCTTCTTCCATGTTGCCTGCCTCGCGCCATCTTTATAAAGGAATCAAATTTGGATCAGTATATCACTTCTGGTTTCGGACTTCAATCCTTTATGCAGGCGTCTGCTGTTCCATGCAAATTTCCTGTGGTCTTCCCCGCCGCGGCATGGTAATATATAGAAAACTTTACACAGAAAGCAGGGACGCATATGAATCCAAAGATTTTGAAAGAGCTTACCGAGAAAACGCAGGCGCTGATTGAGGCGCCGACCTGCAGCAGCGAAACGAAAGAGGCTGCAAAGCGCTGGTTAGGCGCCGTCGGGACCGAATCGGAAGCGGAGGAAACAAAAAAATACATTGCCGAGCTGGAAGAAGATATTATGCCGATCGACTCGCTGATCGCTTTTGCCGGCTCCGCGCAGGGCGCTTCCTATTTCGGCGCGGAAGCAGCCGCCGGCATTGCCGCGCACGCAAAAGAAATCAAGGCTGCCGGCGCGCGGTACTGTGACTGCCCCGCCTGCGCGATCGCAGAAGAGATTCTCGATCGAAAAAGCGATCTGTTCGCATAAGAAAAACGCGCAAGGGAGGCCGCCTGCAAGGAAGCGGCCTCCCTTTTAGCTTCGGACAGCATTTTATTCCTGATCGGTAATCTGCGCGTGATACTCCTGCAGGGATTTCACCGGAAGCGTACCGGCGCGCTTTACATCGCGGATTCCTTCCACGGAAGCCTTTGCCGCAGCCATTGTAGTAATGTAAGGGATCTTGCTCTTGATCGCTGCTTTACGGATATAGCTGTCATCGGTCTTTCCCTTTTTCCCAATCGGCGTATTTACGATAATAGAAACCTCCCGGTTGGTGATCACATCCAGAACATTCGGACGGCCTTCCGCAATTTTAGAAACCTTCTTGGCCGGAATCCCCAGCTCCGTCATTGCAGCATAGGTTCCACTGGTGGCGTAAATCTCAAAACCGCATTCGTGGAAGCCTCTGGCCACCGTCTCCAGTTCGGCCTTATCCCGGTCGTTGATGCTGATTAAAACGGAACCGGAAAGAGGAAGCTTTGTCTGCGTAGCCTCCTGCGCCTTATAGAACGCCTCGCCAAAATCAGAGGAAATCCCCAGCACTTCTCCGGTGGAGCGCATCTCCGGCCCCAGAACAGGGTCTACCTCCGGGAACATATTGAAGGGGAACACCGCTTCTTTTACCCCGTAATGGGCAAATTTCTTCTCTTTCAGAGCAGGAATGGGAGAAGGTCTGCCCGTATACTGGGAGGTCATGATATCGGTGGCAATCTGCACCATCTGGATATTGCAGACCTTGGAGACCAGCGGCACGGTGCGGGAGGCTCTGGGATTGGCCTCAAGCACATACACTTTCCCGTCCTCTATGGCATATTGCATGTTCATCAGGCCCACCACATGCATCTCTTTCGCGATCCGGCGCGTATATTCCTTAATGACGGCGATCTGTTCCTCCGTCAGCCCTCTGGGCGGCAGAATACAGGCGGAGTCGCCCGAGTGGACGCCCGCAAACTCGATATGCTCCATCACGGAAGGCACAAACACATTTTCTCCGTCGCTGATCGCGTCGGCCTCGCATTCCGTAGCGTGATGGAGGAAACGGTCGATCAGGATAGGCCTGTCCGGCGTGACGCCTACGGCGGCATTCATATAGAACGTCATATCCTCGTCATCGTGTACGACCTCCATTCCCCGGCCGCCCAGCACATAAGAAGGGCGCACCATCAGAGGATACCCGATTGTATGCGCAATGGAGAGCGCGTCCTCCACGGTGACGGCCATTCCCGATTCCGGCATGGGAATTTTCAGCTTCTCCATCATGGCGCGGAACAGATCTCGATCCTCCGCAAGATCAATGGTCTCGGGCGTGGTGCCAAGAATATTGACTCCGGCCTTTTTCAGGCCGGCCGCCAGGTTCAGAGGCGTCTGGCCGCCAAACTGGGCGATTACGCCCAGGGGCTTTTCCTTATGGTAAATACTGAGCACATCTTCCATGGTAAGCGGTTCAAAGTAAAGCTTATCCGAAGTATCATAGTCGGTAGAAACCGTCTCCGGGTTGCAGTTGACGATAATTGTCTCAAAGCCCAGCTTCTTCAGAGCCTTTGCCGCATGAACGCAGCAGTAGTCGAACTCTATCCCCTGACCGATCCGGTTGGGACCGCCGCCCAAAATCATAATCTTGTTTTTGTTGGAGCTTACGGGGCTCTCATCCTTCATATGATAGCTGGAAAAATAATAGGCGGAATCCTTGGTGGCGCTGACGTGGATGCCCTCCCAGGCCTCTACAATGCCGAGTCTTTCACGCTCGGCCCGGATATCCTCCTCCGGGATCTCCAGCAGCTGCGAAAGATAACGGTCCGAGAAGCCGTCCAGCTTGGCGTTTCTGAGCATATCCTCCGGGGGCATCTCTCCCTTATGGGAAAGGAGTTTCTCCTCTTCCTCCACCAGCTCCTTCATCTGCTCAAGGAAATAATGCTTGATTTTGGTTCGTTCATAGAGCTCCTCTACTGTAGCGCCCTTGCGAAGCGCCTCATACAGGATGAACTGCCGGTTGCTGGTCGGCGTATAGAGCAGCTTCAGAAGCTCGTCCTTGCTCATATCCGCGTAGCCGTTTACAAAGCCCAGGCCATACCGGCCGTTTTCCAGGCTGCGGATCGCCTTTTGGAATGCTTCTTTATAGGTCTTGCCAATGCTCATGACCTCGCCCACAGCGCGCATCTGCGTACCCAGCTTGTCCTCAACGCCCTTGAATTTTTCAAAGGCCCAGCGTGCAAATTTAATTACAATATAATCGCCGCCCGGGACGTATTGATCCAGCGTTCCGTATTTTCCGCAGGGGATCTCGTCCAGCGTCAGGCCGCAGGCCAGCATCGCGGAAACCATCGCAATGGGAAAGCCGGTGGCCTTGGACGCCAGGGCAGAAGAGCGCGAGGTTCTGGGATTGATCTCAATGACCAGAACGCGATCGGATACCGGATCATGGGCAAACTGCACATTCGTGCCGCCGACGACGCCTACCTTTTCCACAATACGGTAAGCCTGCTCCTGCAGGCGCTTCTGCAGCTCAGCAGAAATGGTGAGCATGGGCGCCGAGCAGAAGGAGTCGCCTGTATGGATCCCTAGAGGATCGATATTTTCAATAAAGCAGACGGTAATCATATTCCCCTTGGCGTCCCGGACCACCTCCAGCTCCAGCTCTTCCCAGCCGAGAATGGATTCTTCCACCAGCACCTGTCCCACAAGGCTGGCCTGCAGGCCGCGGGCGCACACGGTCTTAAGCTCCTCCACATTATATACGAGGCCGCCGCCGGCGCCGCCCATCGTATAGGCAGGGCGCAGCACAACGGGATATCCCAGCCGATCGGCAATAGCAAGGGCCTCCTCCACCGTTGTAGCAATTTCACTGCGAGCCATTTCAATGCCCAGCTCGCGCATGGTCTCCTTAAATTCCATACGGTCCTCGCCGCGCTCAATCGCATCCACCTGCACGCCGATCACCTTTACGTTATATTTTTCCAGCACGCCGGCCTTTGCCAGCTCCGAGCACAGATTAAGGCCCGATTGACCGCCCAGATTGGGAAGGAGCGCATCCGGACGCTCTTTTTCAATAATCTGAGAAAGGCGTTCTAAATTCAGAGGCTCGATATAGGTTACGTCAGCCGTTTCCGGATCCGTCATGATGGTGGCCGGATTGGAGTTTACCAGCACGATTTCATACCCAAGGTTTTTTAACGCTTTGCATGCCTGTGTTCCGGAATAATCGAATTCACAGGCCTGGCCGATAATGATGGGGCCCGAACCAATAATCAGTACTTTGTGAATATCGTTTCTCTTCATACTTTTTCCTCACAGTCCTTTCTATTTGCCTGCTCGCCAGGAGCAAACGGCCGCAGACGTTCCTTCCTGGAAGAAGCCTCCTTCCCCGCCGGAAGGCTCTAAAAAAGAGAGACGGAAATTTCGTCTCTCTTTGCGTTCCTTGGGGAGATTCGGCCCTCACTTCTTCTGAATGCCTGCAAAGCGGCCTTCGCTGCCGCCGGAGAAGGAGAGAATTTCCCGGCGCCGTTCAGCATTCAGCCCTTTCCGGTTTCTCTTCTTTCCGGACTATTTTAGCAGGAGCATTTCCCGAAGTCAAGCATTCGAAAAAAGCGTGGTTCGCCGTGCGCCTTATGCCTTCGCGCGTTTTTTCAGAGCAGCAGCCGCCGTTGCCAGCAGCAGAGCGGCAGAAGCCGCAGTCCAGGCGGATCCGTCGCCGGTAGGCGTGTTCGGGATGCCCGGATCGGCAGGCGCTGCGCCGACGGCAGTCAGATCTTTTGCGTCCGCTTCCTCCAGCGCATAGTTGTACAGCCGGATGTTCCTAATCGTTCCGGTATAGCCGAATCCGTTTTCCAGCAGCTGCCCGATGCGGAAGGCCGACGTTTTATTTGTAATGGCGCCGCTTACCTCAGACGTATTTGCAACTGCGCCGTCTATATAAAAGGTCATGCTGCTCCCGTCATATGTAATGGCAAACGCATGATCCACTCCGTCATTTACAAGCACTCCCGATCTCACTGCATTATTCTCCGCAAGCTCAGGCGCGTAGAAGGCCAGCTCTCCATTTTCTTCCAGATATACCTCAAAGTGTCCGATAGACTTCGTGCCCTTGGCAAAAAGGATTTGCATAGCGCCTCCGGCCGTAGTATTGATTTCGGCAGAAACGGTAAAATTACCGCCCAGATTGTGTACGAAATTGCTGTACAGCCCGTTTTCCACAGCGCCGTTTTCCATGGTTATGCCATCCTCGGCCAGAGAAACCAGCAGCTTTGGCTCGGTCTCCACCACAATCTCTTCCTCCTCTGCAGGTGCGCGCAGAGAAGCAACCTGTTCCTCGCTCAAAGCGGAATCAAAAATACAGAGATCACCGATAAAGCCGGAAAACGGCATACTGCCCTCGTTCAGATCGCCAATGGACAATATGGTGGAACCGATCTCTGCGACGCTGCCGGTGATCTCCCATTCGTTGACTTTCACGCCATTGTCATACCAGCGGAACGTGGCGCCATCATAGGTGCAAGCAACGCTGTGCAGCATGCCGTCCATCACGCTGATGCCGGAGTGTACCGGTTGGTTTGCGTTTACGTCCGGCGCATAGAACATCATGGTGCCCTCCTGAAGATACACCTCGAGATGACCGGTAGCCTTCGGATTGACCGCAGCCATTACGGCAAAGCCGCTTTTGTACTGATCGATCTTTACCGCAAACGAAATGGTAAAGGGCTTTCCGAAATCCATATCCAGCTGGTCGTACCGCAATCCGCTGCTCCCGTCCAGAGATACGCCCTTGACGCCATCCACGGTATTCTCCGTGTACGACCCCGCGATCGCGTTCAAAGAGTCGTTCATGGAAAAGACCGGTGCCGGCGCCTCCACCGCGGAAGCCGCCGGCGGAACGCAGGCCGCCAGCAGCAGAAATGCCGCCAGCATTGCAAAAAGTTTTTTCCCGTTGCCTTTCATCCTTCTCTACCTCCATATATTTTATTGTTTTAAGGATTTCAATGCCTCAATGATTTTCACGCCGGCGCTGGTCCCGAGGCGCTCCGCGCCGGCGTCCAGCATTGCCAGCGCATCCTCCAGTCTGCGGATGCCGCCTGCCGCCTTCACCTTTATTTTGTTTCCGACGATAGATTTCATCAGCCGCACGTCCTCCAGCGTAGCGCCTACGGCTGCCAGACGGTCTGCCTCCGACATGCCGATCCCGGCGATCGGCGTGCCGAAGCCCGTGCTCGTCTTAATATAGTCGGGACGAACGCGCAGCGCGATTTCACACATCGTTTTCTTTTCCTCCGTGGTCAGATAGCAATTTTCAAAAATCACCTTGACCGTTTTTTCATGAGCGCGGCAGACCTTCACAATCCGCCGCATTTCTTCTTCGATATAGGCGGTATCGCCGCTGCGCAGCCGGCCGATGTTGATGACATAGTCAATTTCATCCGCCCCGTCGGCGATCGCCAGCTCCGTTTCCTTCACCTTGCATTCCAGTGTCGTCTGCCCCAGAGGGAAGCCGACGGCGGCGCCCACAAGCACTTTGCTGTCTTTCAAAAAGGCCTTGCACAATTTTACCGGCGCAGAATGGATCGCCACCATTTTAAAGCCATATCGGTCGCTTTCTTTGCAGAACGCATCCAAATCCTGCTTCGTCGCATAGGGCTTCAGCAGCGTCTGGTCGATCAAGCCCGCCATTTCTTCTGATGTATACATACAATCGTTACTCATAAATCATTCCTCAAAAAATTCTCAATCATTTTCCGGACACCAGCTCTGCAGCCTCACATCCCGGAGCTCTCCGTCGAACGGCAGGCTGCCGTCGTTCAGGGCTCCCAGCGTTAAATCATCCACTGCGATATCGCGCGTTACGGCGTCATGCAGCACCCGGACTTCCCTGCCGCTGCTGTATAAAACGGCGGACATGCCTTTGAAGCGCAGCTCCACATCCAGCCACCCGCCTGCGGTATCCGGGTTCAGCCCCAGGCCGATATCTCCCCGCAGGGAATAGATGCAAAGCTCTCCGTCCGGCCGCAGATACAGCTCAAAATGTTCCTTCGCCTGTTTGGAGCATTTGGCCAGAAGTACCCTGTAATTTTTATTTTCCGGGTTGCTCCGCACTTTAAAGCAGATCCGGGCGCTGTCTCCGATGCTGAATGCCGTATGCACACGACGCACCCCGTCGCATTCCTCAAAATCCGCTTCCGATAAAAAGCCGAACACATTGCATTGCGTATTTTCCATCGGATTGCGGCGCTTTGTTTGATCCGTGATGCCGCAGATGTCCAGCTTTTTGCCGCTGAGCTTGTCGCCTGCGGTATTGAGGCGGACCTGGAGCAGCACACGATCCGGAGATTCCGGCTGCAGATCTGCAGAAAGCACGGTCCCGCCTTCCAGACGATAGTTGGCCGGATCGGCTGCTGAAACGGGATCCAGCGCCTTGGAGAAAAGGATTTCCACCAAATTTTCCCCGCGCATATACGCCTGAAGCGCCCGCGGCGTTTCCGCATCTTCCAGTACGGTTACGACCGCTTCCGCAGAAGTCCCATACAGCCGGCACTGCCGATCGATGATTCCCATCCGGAACGTATAGGTGCGGCTTTCCTGCAATCCGCCTACCGTCCAGGACTGAGGCATCGCGGCGCCGTCCTCAGAAACGGCGGCCGGCACCACGGCCGCTTCCGTATCGTCTACATAAATGCTGTACGCCAAAATGTCAGGCGACGCCTCCGGCAGGCTCTGCCAGCGCAACGTAACGCTGCTGCAATTTTCCGAGATCCCGCTGAGCTGCAGTACGTTTTTAATTTCTGGCTGCGGCTGGACCAGCGTCATTTCCCGGTCAATGCCGTCATAATTGATGCATCCTACGCCGGCTACGTCCCGCCAGTCATTGACAAAGACCAGCTTGCTTTCGCCGGGCATGAGCCAGAAATAGTTGTCGGAGCATACGAACGTGTCCTCGTTTTGGGAACAGAGGAAGTGAACGCCCACCGCCGGCCGGTCGGAAGCATTGCGAACGAGCAGCGCTTTTTCACCGGTGCCATAGCGCGCAAAACGGCACGCCTCCGGCAGCTGATACTGTGTTTCTTCATATGCGGCGATCACCCTCGCGCCTTCCGCCGCAGCGCCGTCCACTTTTTCTAACGTCAGAGCGGCATGGGGCAGCCGGAACAGGCAGCCCGGATCTCTGTCAAAATTCATGGGCATATAATATCTGGCCGCCATCTTTCCTTCTACAGAAAGATCAAATAGAATAAACTGCGGGCCGTTTTCCAGCAAAGCGGCATCCGCATGGAAGAAGCCCGCAATACCGGATTTGCCGACGGCGCCTTTGCCCTTGTATTCTTTTTCTGCCAGCACTTGAAGCCGGGCGCCGTACAGCCGTACCGTAACGCACCAGCGCTTTCCGCTGAGCAGCAGATTGTCGTCCAGCACGTACACCGGCACATTCAGATCCTGATCCGATTTGTCATAGGTGTTATACCGATCCATCCAGCCGCCGGCCATCAGCGGCATCTGGGCATCCTGGCATATATAATGAGCCAGCTTTGGAGCGCCATACCAGTCCACCACGCTCCATGCGCCGCCGGGATAAATATCATTCATTTTATAGTATACATTGGCCGTACAGTTCGGCCATTTGATTCTGGCGTTCAGAATCGCAGGCGCCTTTGCCATGGCCTGCGCCATTTGGGAGCCCACGCTGAGCTGCGCCAGATTGTTCACCGGTGTAAACATAGAGGCGTAGTACCGGTAGGTATCCATATCGAAGCCGTGGGGCGTAGGCGACCAGCCATAAGCGCCGTTAAAGGTTGCCGTATGGTAGGAAATCACGCCGCGCTGACGATACGGCCATTCCAGCATATCCTGCAATGCGGCGTACCGCCGGACGGAGCTGATATTCATAAAAGAATCCAGCCCGTATTCATGCAGATTCAGTTCATTGGACAGACCGTACTTCGTCATATAATGCTCCGGCTTCTCACCGCCCCAGTGAATATGGTCATGCGTCATGCCGGCGCCGCCGGAACCGCCATCCTGCCGGAAATAGGTTCGCGTCCCGTCATATTCATAGGTCAGGCGGCCGATCGTGTTCAGCGCTTCATCCTCTATCACGCCGTTTCCTTCATTACCGCCGCCGTACAGGATCAGGGACGGATGATTCCGCATGCGGATGGTATTCAGACGGACGCATTCGTAAAGCGCTTCCTTAGGCTGCGTTTTCTGACTGTCCCAGCAGCAGGGCCACTCCTGATAAACACAGATTCCGTATTCGTCGCACAGGTCATAGAAGTCGTCGGTTTCCGCCAGCCCGCCGCCCCAGGCCCGGAAGAAATTCAGGCCCTGCTGTTTGGCTCTGGACAGGATGCGGTCATAAGCCGCTCGGTCAAACCGCATCATTGCGTCGATGGTACACCAGCCGGCGCCTTTCAGGAAAATACCTTCTCGGTTGATGATCGCAGTTCGGTTGTACTGCGTTTCTTTTTCTCCGGAGGGATAGGGCGCCATTTCCAGAGAACGCACGCCAAAGGCAGACGTACGCCCGCAAACCGTCTGGCCGGTAGCCTTTTCCACTATCTGCACATACAGCGTATACAGATTCTGAGCGCCGCGGCCGTTCGGCTGCCAGAGGCGGAATTCCGGCAAATCAAAGCGTACATACAGACGCTCCCTGGCCGGACAGTCAAAGCCGTACGCATCCCCTTTAAAATTCTTCGGCGCAGCAAGGACGCGTACCGTGTAGTCTTCCAGGCTGCCCCGCCGCACCGTTACCGGCAGACTCAGATCCAGAGTTCCCTGTACTGAATCAAATGTAGAAATAAAAGGACTGCCGCAATCCGCTGCCGGGAGGTCCTCGAGCCGGACTTTATTCCAAATGCCCAAAGGCCACAGGCGAGCATAATGCCAGCCGTCGGAGCAGTTAAATACAACGGTTTTTGTAAAATGGACGGCCGGCTGCAGATGAACCCGCAGGCGATTCTCTCCCTTGCGCACAACGGATGTAACATCAAAGAAGGGGCCGCCGAACATTCCCTGGTGGCTGCCCAGCAGCATATCGTTCAAATACACCTCGCATCGGTCGCAAACGCCGTCAAAGGACAGGCGCACCGCCTCGCCGCTGCCCTCATATACAAACGTTCGCTCATACGTCCATTCCCGACCGCTGAAGGCCATTGCCATAGCGTCGTTCAATCCCACATACGGATCCTCCAATATACCGTGTGCCGTGCAGGCCGTATGCACGCTGCCCGGCACAGCCGCCGGGATGCGGTCGATCGCCGCGAAGCCGGGACCGCCCTCCCCAGCCGGCACCGAAGGCGAAGAAAGCTGCCATGTGCCGCATAAATCCAGCGTGTACGCCGGATGGACGGGTTCCGGAAGCTCTGCGCCGGCCCTCCGCAGATCGGCAGCCGCAAGCACAAAATCGATCTCGTCTTTCCGGATTTCCGGATCGCTTTCCCATTGATCAAACCCAAAGTACTGCCGCATTTCTTTTGCCGCGTAGCTCTTGCCCACCGCATGAATCAACTGACTTTTTCTGTTCATTGTTTCCCTCCGTTTGTCAGAAAGCCCGTTACTGATATACCTCAACGTCCAGGTCCAGAAGATAAGCTGCATGCTTCAGCGCATCCACATAATCGCCGTATACGCCGTGAATGTGGTTGCAGGGATACCGCTCAATAAATTCATCGGCCGGAACGTGCAGCCTTGTAAAAGCGCAGGGCCATGCCGGCGTAGTTGTAGCGCCCATTGCCAGCATTTTTTCCCGTTCGAATTCCACAAACTCCGCAGGAACGATCGTCAGCCGATACCGCCCCTTCTTTCTGGTCAGTCTGGCCAGCGTCACCTTCCCCGCTTTTGCAAAATGATGTACGCTGGCGCCGCCGGCCGGATAATAATGCGTTTCCGGATAAAAGGTCACATATTTCAGATTTTCCGCCGGATCGTAGGAAGCCCCCGCAAAATATGTAGCATGGGTGCCGGAATTGGAGAAAAACCACACATCATTTTCCTTGTCATAGTGGCGGACATCTGCAAACAGCACCGGCGAGCCGGAAATCATTTTAAAAATCTGCATGGTCAGCGCGCCGTCCATGTCGGCCTCCGTGGCGGCTACAATCGGCTCGTGCGGCCCGTCGAAATCGTAAGGATCGTTCAGAAAGGCTTCCGCGACATCCATGGTCACATAACGGTCCGTCAGGTCGCCGTGCGCTTTAATGCCCACAAAGTCCAGCTTTCGTTCTTCGATAATTTTCCGGAGGCCGTAGTACGAGCGAATCTGGGTTTTCAGCTTTTCCGGCGTCAGACCGAGGCCGTCGTACTGAATGGAACCCACATGCGCCGTCAGCCATTCGAACGCCTGCTCCACTTTGCCTGCCGAGGCCGTCTCCCCGGCTCGAATAATGTCATCCTGTTCAATGTTTTCCACATCGATGCCAAAGCGCTTCTGCCATTCATCCACATTCGCCACCGCCGTATACATCCCCAGAGGGCGGCCGCCAAAATTGCCGAACGTCAGGCCCCGCAGCCGCCCCACCGCAGCCGCGGCCTTCAGAAATGCAAACAGCTTCCGCTGTACCTCCGGATCATGAATGGAACCCCATAACCGCTTGTATTTCACATCCAGCTGATCCAGCGTGCCGGCAGCCGCCAGCATTCCCACCATGCCGCATTCCGACGGATGCTGATTGCTGAACAGCAGATACGGGCCCGGTGCAAAATTTCTGGCCACGGCGGTAAACTGGGGGTAACACCATATGGTATAATTAAAAATGGTCATTTCCGCACCGGCCTGCAGCAGCCGCATGCCTTCTTCCTTTGCCGCCGTATTGGTATTGATTACCTGCCGGCCCTCAATCACCTCAAAGTCGCCGGAACCTTCCAGTACGGCCGCAATCTCATGCTGATATTGAAAATTCAGCGCTTCGTATTCTGCGTGCAGGTACGGTCTGCCGTCGGACATGGTTAAAATGCCCACTTTAATTTTCGGTTTTGTCATTGTCACTGGATTCCTCCTCTTTTTCCTGCTGCCCTTGGGCGTCTTTATGATTTCGGTTCATTTTTCGCGTCATGATTACGGCAAAGGCCACGGCGGCAGCTGCCAGTATGCCGCAGCAGATTGCTACAATCAGAATGACGCTTATCTGGCCCGTTTCCGACGGATCCTTAAAATCTCCAGATTCCAGAACGCACTTTTCAATGTATTTTCCGTCCTCCGTGTATGCGGTAATAAGAACCGTTCCGTAAGCCAGCGTGGTCACCGTGCCGTTCTGGTCCACCGTGGCGATGCTTTCGTCCGAGGACGTCCAGATCAGCCGGACATTTTCCGCGGAAGCATCGCCGGAATAGACGATCTTTATATCTCTGCTGCTGCCCGCTTTTACCTGATAATGGGCCGATTCCATGGCAACATCTGTTGCGATCGCATTGGTATACAGCTTTGCGATCTCTGCTTCGTTCAGCACGGAGGCAAACAGATACACCTCGTCGAATATACCGGGTGTTTTCATAGAGCCTGCCGGTAAGGAGCCGAGGCACAGCTTCATCCGGGTATCCGGCAGGGCTCCGGTAAGCCGCACGCTTCTGGCTGGGCTTCCGTTGAGGTACAGCGTCACTTTCCGGTTCTCGCAAGTAAACGCCAGATGCGTCCACTGATCCGTATATTGGTTCAGATTAATCCCAAAGCTCAGATCGCCGATCTCCGGTCCGTAGATCCGCAGATCGCCTTCACTGGTATAGATTTCAAAGTGGCCCTCTACCTTATCGCCCTTTGCCAGCAGGATATTGAAACCGCTTAAGGTCTGCGCCTTTATCCAGAATGCAATCGTAGAGCCTTCCAGCTGAAAATCCGTGCTGCCCGCCAGTACCGTTTCTCCCGAAGCAGCGATCGATATGCCGCTGCCAAATCTGCCCTCTGTAATTTCCGCACCGCCCAGGCTGCCGCCGCTGTGATTCCCGCTGCTGTCCGCAGCAGCGTCTCCGGAATCGTCGAAATGCCAGCGGCCTACAATATCAAAGCCCAGCATAAATTTATTGCGTTTTGCATAATTGCCTGTGACCGTGGTATCCTGAACGCCCATCACCGTCAGCGTGTAATCGGACAGATTGGCGGCGTCCACTCCCTCCATCGTCAGGCGAACCGTAACGCCGTCTTCCAGCAGCACGGCGGATGTTACCCGGGCGCCGTTATTTAAAATATAGTATTCCAGGTTCGCCGCAGATTCCGCGCGTACCGGCCGGCTGAACTGAATTTCCGCCGTCGCCGCATCCAGCAGCTTTATGCGCCGGGCAATGGGCGCTTCCCGGTCGGCCTGCGTCTGGCAGATCGCTTCAGCGGAGGCGGGCGACCGGTTCATATTGCCGTCTACAGCCACAATTTTAAGCGTATAGGAAGTCAATTCGGAAAGGCCCACAATTTCTGTCTCATTGGCCGTTCCCTTGACATAGCCGTAATATTCGCCGTCCAGGTAAATTTCGTACTGCAGAATCCGGTTGTTGTCCTTTGCCGCCGTCCAGGTCAGCCGGATCGTATCATAAGCCGTAGACTCCGCCTTCAGCCCGCCGGGAGCCGCCGGCGCTTCCGTATCGTCTTCATCCGCCAGGTTAAAAGCGTCAAAGCCTTCGACGCCTTCCGTGGAATTCACGGTGATTTGCTTCGTTTCACCGGGCTCCAGCCAGAAATAGTTGTCGCTGCAGCGGAATGTGTCTGAAACCGCGGGGCATATAAAATGTACGCCTACAGCTGGCAGATCGCCCGTGTTGGTAACCGTGTAGGTATTGCCCTCTACGGTATATTCCAGGCTGGCTGAAGGTACATAAAACAGACTTCCCTGCTCCCGGTCCGCGTTCATAAAAGCATAGGAGCGCGCGGCCAGCGTACCGTTTTTCTCCAGATCGATCACAATGTACAAAGGCGCGGAATCGGTCTGCGATGCGTCCAGATAGAAATCGCCTACGTGCAGGCTGTACCCGGTGCTGCCGCTGCCGCTCCAGGACTCTTCCTTCACCACACGGAGCTGATTGTCATACGCTTTAACGGAAACCTTCCAGTCGGCCCCATTCAATTCGTCCGCATCATCCAATACATAAATCGGCAATAGAAGATCCTGCTCCGCCTTATCATAGGTATTGTACCGGTCGAACTTTCCTGTCGCCAGCAAGGGCTGGAATGCATCCTGTATGAAATAATAGGACATTTTGGGCGTCCCGTACCAGTCCACCACGCTCCAGGAGGCACCGGGATACACATCGTTGAATTTATAATAGCAAACCGCGGACACGTCCGGGTTATTGATCCTGGCATTCTGAATCGCAAAATACTTCGCCATGGTCTGGGCGATCTGAGAACCGGTCACCAGGCTTTCCAGATCGTTTACCTCTGCAAACAGGCTGGCATACCAGATATATGTATCAATATCATAGCCGTGGGGAGAAGGCGTCCAGCCCTTCATCCCGTTAAAGGTCGCCGTATGATACGCAATGGTGCCCTCCGGGTCAATGGGCCACTGAGCCATTTCCTCTTCCGTGGCATATTTGGCAATGGATTCCAGATTCATCATGGCGCCAAGACCGTATTCATGGAGATTGCTCGTTGCATCCGCATATACGGATGCATAGTGCTCCGGCGACTGACCGCCCCACCAGATATGATCATGCGTCATGCCGGCGCCGCCATGGCCGCCGTCCTGCCGCCAGAAATCTCGTGTGCCGTCATATTGATAAGTCAGCCTGCCCATGTTGTTCAGCACTTCTTCCCCTGCCGCGGCAGTGCCTTCATTGCCGCCGCCGTACACTATCAGAGAGGGGTGATTCCGGATCCGCTTCGTATTGAGAATCACCGTTTCATATAATACCTCCGCCGGCTGCGTCTTATAGCTGTCCCAGCAGGTCGGCCATTCCTGATACACACAGATACCGTATTCGTCGCACAAATCGTAGAAATCATCGGTTTCCACCATTCCGCCGCCCCAGGCCCGCAGGAAATTCAAGCCCTGATCATAGGCACGGGAAAGAATCCGATCGTAATCTTCCCTCGTAAAATGCATCGTAGCATCGATGGTACACCAGCCGGCGCCTTTCATAAACACGGAGCGTCCGTTTATTACAACCGTGCGGTTGTACATGGAGGGTGTTTCTGCCCTGCCGCCGGCCGTCAATTCCAGAGAGCGAACCGCAAAGGTGTCCTCGCTATAGGAGGTAACGCCGTTTTGATCCGTGAAAGAGGTCTCCAGAATATAAAGATTCTGATCGCCTACGCCGTTCGGCCACCAGAGACGAAATTCCGGCAGATCAAAGCGCAGCCGAACGTTGGCATCTCCCGCCGCGGCCTCGTTCACCTCATACGTAAACGAATACGCGTCGCCTTCGAAGTTTTTCGGCCGTATGGTGCCGCGCAGCGTACCGGAAATCACCGTGCCGTCGTCGGCCTTCAGATCCACGTTCAGATCCAGCGTGCCGGTTTCATGAGACACCGTTGTGATAAACGGACTGTCCAGCTCCACAGCCGTTACGTCTTTCAAATACACGCTGTTCCAGATGCCGATCGGCGGCAGATCCGCATAGTGCCAAGCATAGGAGCAGTTAAATACGACGGTCTGCGTATATGGCAGCACCGGCTGCAGCATCACCACCAGCGTGTTCTTCCCCTGCACGATATAATCCGTGACATCCAGGTAGGGACCGCCGAACATCCCCTGATGGCTGCCTACGTTTTCCCCGTTCAGATACACGCGGCAGCGATCCGCCACGCCGTCAAAGCAAAGCCGGACATTTTCGCCGGATCCGTTGTATGTAAATGTCTTCCGGTAAAACCAGGTTTTCTCTCCGAGTGCTTTAGCCTCAGCGTCGTTCCTGCCATACATAGGATCCTCGATCACGCCGGCTTCATGCAAAGCGGTGCTGATGCTGGAAGGCACGGAAACCGTATATGCGCCGTTCCAGGCCGCGTCCGGCCGGCTGTTGACAGCGGCGGTGCCCTGATCGGTCAGCTCCCAGCTTCCGTTCAGATCGATGATTTCCTGCTCCGTACGAATTACCGTTTCTCCCTTCTGCAGCCGGATCACCTCCGGCGTTTTGTCCATAGGGGAACTGGTCTTCATCGTGGTAGACTGCTCCACGTCGGCCAGCGTTTGCGCCCAGCCGGGAAACACCCCGGGAGACAGAAGCAGGCACATTGCAAGCATCGCCGCCAATGTTAAATATTTTTTGTAAAATGTACGCATATCGCACCGCCCCTTATTTTTACTCCGGCGTTTTATACCGGCGCAAAAGATTTTTTATAAAAGCACAGGCGTTTTCCGCCTTTTGATCCATTTCTTCTTCCGTGCAGCCGCCGCTCAGATCGCGGTACAGACGGATGTCGCGCCCCACTTCTCCGCCGGGCTTAATAAACGGCTCCATAACGATTCGTCCGTTATATTTACAATCGGCCAGCGCACGTACGATCTCGTTCCACGGCATGCGTCCGCTGCCTTCGCCGGGTGCCCTCCTGTTGCACTCTCCGATGTGAAAATGTCCGATCAGGCCTTTGTCTCCGGCGGTTCGTATCGCTGTATACAGATCGTCTTCTTCAATATTCATATGAAAGGAATCGAGCAGCAGGCGGACGGCGCCGGCGCTTGAGCAGCAGCTTTCAAGATCCTTCAGATAAGCGGCTCCCTCCTCAGCGTTATTCATAATAAACTGCTCAAACCTGTTTACTACTTCCAGACAGAGCGTGATTCCAAGGCTCTCCGCCGTTTCCGAAAGAACCCTCATGCTTTTCAGGCTCTTTTCTCTGGCGATCTGCCGTTCCTCCAGGCAGGCAATGCTGCCGGGCCAGGCCGCGTATAGGATGCCGCCCAGCATATCTCCTCCCATATATGCAATGCGTTCCAGCAAATCCTGCAGAAATGCAATCCCGCGTTTTCGAACGGCTTCATCGGAGGAAGCCACATTATATTTATCAGGCACTCCAATGCAGTAGGTCAAATCCATCCCGGCGGCCTTAGCCGTGTCGGCAATGCGCTTCAATTCGCTCCGGTCCATTTCTGACAGAGCGCCGGCGCCCAATTCCAGCGTGTCAAAGCCCAGCCGCTTCGCTTTCTCAATATACGTGCAGTAATCTGCATTCCAATTACGTTCCCAAAATGCAAAATAAATACCTGTTTTATTCGTCATGCGCTTCCTCCATAGATACCGTTTTTATTTCAACGCCCAGCTCTTCCAGCTTCTGCGCCTCCGTTTCATCGATTCCGGAATCAGTGATCAGAATATCGATTTTTGTTACATCCATGATCTTTACAAATACATTGCGGCCGATTTTATCGCTGTCGCAGAGCAAAATGGTTTGTTCGCCTATGCCGGCCAGCTTTTTCTTCACCTCCGCATGATTCATATCCGGCGTTGACAGGCCAAATTCGGCGGTCAGGCCGTTGGTAGCCAGAAAGCATTTGTCTACCCGCAGTCCCTCCAGACCGTTTAACGTCATGCCTCCGAGCGTGCAGCCGTGCTTCTTGCGGAGCACGCCGCCCAGCAGAATCACTGTGATGTCTTCTTTATTGCTGTCAAAATACGCAGCGATATTCAAATCGTTTGTCACAATGGTCAGATTTTTCTTTTCTGTCAGCTTTTTGGCAAAGGCCAGCATGGTAGTTCCCGTATCCAGGGCGATAATGTCGCCGTCCTCCACATAGTTCACTGCCAGCTCGGCGATTTTCTCCTTCTGCAGCTGATTCTTGCTCAGCTTTTCCGCGACATTTTCCTCGTAGCCGATTTTGCTTTTCAGTACCGCGCCGCCATGCGTCCGTTTCAGCAGTCCCTTTTCCTGCATATAATTCAGGTCGTTCCGTATGGTGACCGGAGATACGTCGAAAAGCTCGCACAAGGCCGGTACGAAAACCTTGTGCTCTGCCTTTAATGTTTTTAATATCTGTGCCTGCCGCTCCTCTGCAAAGAGCGTTTCTTTTGATTTTCCTGTTTTCATTCCGTTTCCTCCGATCGTATCTTATACAGGGCCTGAACGCCCTGCAGCATTTGCACATACGTTTCTGCACAGGACGAATACGCCGTATGCGCTTCTTTATTAAATCGAACGGCTTCGCCTTTTTTAACGTTGGCGGCAGCCGCCCGGCGCATATCCCGTTCATCCGAATACAGACCGGCCGCCATGCCGGCGATCAGCGCGCTGCCGGCAATCCCCGTATCTCCGCACCGCATCGGTACATAATCCGTTCCAAGGACGTCCGCCTTGATCTGATTGAATACCGTGCTTTCGGAGCCGCCGCCGACGCCGTAGACCACAGAGGCTCTCCGGCCGGTTTTATCCGATATGATTTTATTATATAAGCGGTATTCGTATGCAATGGATTCCATAACGGAGCGATACATATGCGCCCGGGTATGATGCCATTCCAGTCCCAGCCAGGTTCCCCGCACCGACGGATCGTTGGGACAGGTTCTGCCTGCAAAGTGCGGTATAAAATATAGTCCGGCGCTGCCCGGCTCTACGCCTGCGGCTTCCTGCTCCAGCAGGCCATAGCCGCTTGGCGCCGATGCGCCCAGGAACGTGTCTCGGAACCAGCGCAGGCAAAGTCCGCCGCCGCTGATATACGCCAGCGGAATCCACAGATCACGGATCACTGAATGCGCATACAGCACGGTGCGATTCTCCGTATCCGGTGCGAAAAGATCCGTACAGGCCGAAAAGATCGACGCCGTTCCGGCCACGTCATAGAGGATGCCGGGCTCCGTTATGCCGGCGCCCAGAGAAGAAGCCGCAGAATCTCCGCAGCCGGCCGTAATCGGCGTGCCGGCCCGCAGGCCGCAGGCTTCCGCGGCGGCCTTTGTCAGCCCGCCCACAACATCGTAAGGAGAAAGGATGCGGCCCAGTCGTTCTCCGTCCACACCGAACGTCTGCAGCAGCTCCGGATTCCATGAATAGCTCTGCGTATCTGAAAAACCGGTGAAATGCAAATGCGTATAGTCAAACCAGGCCTGATCGCCTTTCAGCCCGCAGAGCCTTCCGGCAACATAAGCGCTTAAAGGTACAAACCGGTATATCTTTTGATACACGTCCGGACGCTGCCGTTTCCACCACAAAATTTTCGGACCGTGGGCATAGGTCACCGGTCCGCCGGTGCTGCGGATGATTTCCTCCTCCGCTTCTGCTTTCATTTCGCGGATATACGGCTCGCACCGCGTATCCAGCCAGTTATCGTACGGCGTGACCGCATTCCATTCCCGATCGATCCCCTGAATACCGGCCATCTGGCCGGCCACGCTAAGAGCCAGCACCTCTCCCGGCGCTGCGCCGCTTTTCTCCAGCACCTCTCGCACCGTATGGAGTGCGGAAGCATAAAGGGAGTCCGGATCCTGCTCGACCGCGCCCGGCGCGGGATGCAGCAATGCAGAAGCCTCATACGCCTCTGCGTAGCATACTCCGGAGGCGTCAAACAATCCGGCCTTTGTACCCTGCGTTCCAATATCTATCCCGATCACATACGCTGTTTTCTTCATATCCGCAGCACCGTCCCTTTGTATTCAGTCCCTGCAAATCACGTGCTTCAGACCCTTTGCCCGGGCCGCATTAGAAAACGCTTCCGGCGTCTGCTCCAGCGCGTACGTATCCGTAACCAAAGCGTCCACATTCAAAAGTCCGGCTTCAATAAATCCGAGCGTCCTGCGGAACTGCGTCAGGCTGGAGCGAGTGGTACCGCTGACAAGCAGCTGTTTATAATGGATCAGGTTCGTATCGATCCCTACCGGCTGTTTGCCCGCCGGCACGCCGCCGAAAAAATTTACCCTGGCGTTCAGTCCGCAGAGCTCCAGAGCCAGACTCTGCGCCGCCGGCGCCGGGCAAGCCGTTATGCACACATCCGCACCGTTACCGGACGTTATATCCCGTACGGCCTCCTTTATATCCGACTGAACCGTAACAAACCGGCTGCTGACACGGCGGCATGCAGCCAGTCGGTCCGCCGATAAATCATTAACAATCACGCAGCCGGCTCCGGCCATTTGCGCAAGCATGGCATGCATGACGCCAATGGGACCGGCGCCGATGATAACTACCGTATCGCCCGGCCGGATCCTGCAGCGTTCCGAACCGTTAAACGCGCAGGACAGCGGCTCGTTCACGGCTGCGGCCCGGAAGGAGACTCCGTCCGGGATCGGCGTTACGTTGCCGGAGGCCACCGCTTTTGCCGGCACGCGAACGTATTCGGCAAAGCCGCCCGCCATGTGAATGCCCAGCGCCTGATACTCGGGACAAAGCTGGCCGTTGCCGCTGACGCAGGCGCTGCAGACGCCGCATCCGAAATTAGGAGCGATGGCCACGCGCTGTCCTACCTGATATGCCGTGACATGCTTCCCAACCGCGCAAATCACTCCGGCAATTTCATGGCCGAGAATCAGCGGCGTTTCCGGCGAAACATTCGCCGCTCCGTTCTGGAAAATGCGCACGTCCGTTCCGCAGACCGCTGCCGCTTTTACTTCCACCAGCAGTTCTCCCGGTCCGATTTCCGGTACAGGCACGCGTTCCATTCTCAGGTCATTGATTCCATACATTCTGGCGCTTAACATACTACGATCCTCTTTTCTCTGATTGACTGATTCCCTGCGTTCACGATTTTTACTGCCATTCTTCCGTCCGCGCCGCCGACCTGGGGCGGACGGTCCTCCAAGATGCATCGCACAAACGCCGCGTCCTCTTCCAGATACGCATCCTTAAACAGGAATCGCCAGGAATTTATAAACTCAGTATGGCACTGCATCTCCTTTGTGCAGACGCGCATCCCGTTTTCCTCCATGCGTCCCAGAAAAATGCATCCCTCTGTGCCCAGAACCTCTACCCGGGTATCGTAGCCGTAACGAACGCCCTGGGCGCCGTCGATCATGCCCTGCATACCGTTTTCAAAGGTCGCCGTCAGAATCACATTGTCATAGAAATCCGGAAAATCCTTTCTGGCGTCCGGACATCTATAATTGCCGGCGATGGCATACAGAGAATGAAACTCACTGCCCGTGAACCATCGCAGCGTATCGATGTCGTGGCTGTTTACCTCGGCCAGAGGCCCATTACTCTTGGAGAGATCAAACATCCAGGGCTGGGGGACGCTAGGGCCGCGCGTATTGGAGCGTACCATGACAACGTCACCGATAGCGCCGCTGTCAATGACTTTCTTGGCTTCTGTAAAAGCGGCATCAAACCGGCGCATAAAGCCGATCTGCAGCTTTACGCGGTTCTCCTGCGCCGCACGCTCCATAAGAAGACACTCTTCATAGGTCATGGCCATAGGCTTCTCACACAGAATATGTTTGCCCGCTGCCGCCGCGGCCATCGCAATTTCACAATGATATTTCGTTGGCGTGACAATGACCACCGCATCAATATCGTCATTCTGAAGGACTTCTTTATAATCTGTATAATAAGTATCTACATCCAGAGCTCTTGCGGCTTCTATTGCCGCAGATTCCACGGGATCCACCACCGCAGCAAGGCGGCAGTGATCCACCGCAGTCCGAAAATTCCGGGCGTGAATCATTCCCGCTCTGCCGGCGCCAATTAATGCGATCTGTACAATACCGCTTCGTTTTGTCATATAAAATGACACGTCCTTTCTGCTTTTGCCTGTGCGCCGCAGGTACGGCGCACAGGCCTTTCTGATTTTGTACGATTCATGCAAAGCAGATACTATTTCTTTGCTGCTTTCTTTTTCATCACCAGTACAACGGTAATAGCGGCGGCAATAATTACCACAGTAATTACAATAATGATTACCACCACGGTCGTTGTACGATCTGCTTCTGCAGGCGCCTTAGCAGTGTTTACCGGCGTTTTTGCCGCCGCTGTAGCCGCTTGCGTTGCCGCAGCCGTCGCCGGCGCCTTCGTAGGCGTTGGTGCCAGGGTTGCCGGCGCATAATTCTCCGGATAGTTTGCCTGCACCAGCTTCAGCACATCCGCCGCACCCTCTGCCGGACTGTTATAGAGCTTTGTGATCAGCGCTTCATCAAAAGCATAGTCCGCCAGGATTACTTCGTCCAGCATGCCGATGAAGGGCAAGGTTTCGTCTACAAGACATCCCAGCGCCAGTACATCGTAATTGCTGCCAAAACCTGCTGTGTCCACGGCCGCCTGCGTGCTCAATGCAATTTCTCCGTTCACATAAACATTGAGTTTCGCCCCATCATACGTACAGGCCACATGGTACAGCTCCCCCGCTTCAATGGGGCATATGCCCTCCATGGCGCTGCCCATGGCCACATTGTAGAAGGCCAGATATGCGGTATCACCGCCGTCTGTGGTTATATACATTTCGATATGGTACGGATGCTCCTTGCCGCCCGCCGCAAACAGAGCTCCATAGCCGGCATCCGAGCCGTCCCAGCGCATCCAGAACGACATGGTGAAGCAGCTGAAATCCTGCTCCTCTTCAAACGGTACGGAAACGGTGCCGCCAAAGGAGGTATCTATGCCCTGATTTACCGCTCCCTCCGTGTACTCCAGTCCAATTCCGTACTCGTCAAAATATATTTCGTGGTGAGACAGGTCCGAGGAATCATCGTCCAGCGGCCAATAATACACCGTGCTGCCGCCAGGCGGCAATGTGGAAGGATCCGAGGAGGGCTCTGCCGGCGTCACAATGGAATCCGGCGTTATGGTCTTCGTTCCCTTTGCCCAGGCATCCAAATCGCCGGCTGCTGCGGACGGATCGGAGGCCATGGCCGCAATCTGCTCAGCCTTCATGGGATAGTTTCCGTATACGGCCTCGTCAATCGCGCCGTTAAATTGGAACGTAGCGGCATCATGATTCAGCGCGCCTACCGTTATCTGCTGATACAGGGGAATCGTTTCAATGGCGCCGGAGGCAGTCTGTTCCAGCACGGGCGCGCCGTTTATGTACAGAACCGCCTTTTCTCCGTTAAATGTGACTGCCGCGTGCGTCCAGGTTTCATACGCCACAAAGCAGGCCTCCAGCAAATCAGCTTCCGCGTCGCCGGGAAATGCTTCGGGAGCTATGGCAGGCGCGTACGCCAGAAGATAACCGCCGCCGAGCTCTTCGCTGGCATGGCCGATATGGAGCTGGAAGCGGTCATTTCCGGCGGCCAATGTGTTTCCGGACGATAGAATAATATTATATCCCTCCGCCCCTTCATTCAGATAAATCCAGGCGGCCATCGTAAACCCCTTTGTCATGTCCGCCGTCAGCTTTTCCGACTTGATTGCGCCGTTTGCGGCTGCATCCAGCGCCTGCCCCTGCTTTCCGGCGGTAAAGCTGCCCTCAGAGCCGGAAGTCAATACGCCGGCTGCATCTGCTACGGTATTCTCAAAGCCCCAATAGTACAGCGACCATTCCGATTCTGCCTGCGCAGCCGGTATGTTCCATAGGAATGCGGATACCGCCAGCAAAACGGCACAAAATGCCGCGGCCATTTTACATAATTTGCAATTCATCATTTTTATTGCCTCCAATCCAATCATGAAGTCGTGTTTTTCCTCTGTGACGCATCTTATCATATTCTTTCGTTTTCTGTCAATAGCTTTCGTAATATTTCTTTCGTTTTATTTCTTTTTGTTTTGAAACGCAGATATATAAATATAAATGCAAAAAAACAGACAAAAATGCCTTAAAAACAATATTAAAAATTTAATTAACACCAAAATTTAGCTTTTCGCCATACAGAACATAAATCACGGTATGTATGATATAATGTCATCAGACATAGCGAACCTTTCTGCACGTTTCCCAACTTAATGAGTGTAACCGGTTATTTTTTCTAAGATGGAGATGAGAGCGACGGAATCGGGATATATCAATCGCTTATTGAAGCGACCTATCTGTACTGTTATAAGCGCCTGCAAAACGCGCACGATTCGGAGGGGCTGACGCAGGAAATTCTTTTCGAAGCGGTAAAAGCGCTGCACGGCGGCAAAAGCATCGAACGTTTTTATTCCTGGTATTAGGCCATGGCGAAAAACCGCTTCAATCTGTTTTTGCGAATGAAACAGTATGGAGCCGTCCAGCTGGAGGAGGCGCTTTCCGTACCGAAGGGCACGGTAAAAAGGCGTCTGTTCGATGCAAAAATTAATATCAGGAAAGGAATGAACGCTATGACAAATTACGGAAAAGCCTCCTATGCTCCTGCTGAGCTTTTTCTGTGGGGAGGATACAGAATTCCCGATTATTGGGATCATATCAGCGATATCATGGCGAAACAGATTTTTGTCGTCTGTTCCGAAAAGAGCAAAACGATTCGTGAAATCGCCGACGAAATCGGTGTTGCTCCCGTTTATTTTGAAGAAAAGCTGAAATACCTAGTTGAAAAAAATTTATAAAAGAGATCTCCTGCGGCAATTATATAACGGATTTTTGTATTTATCCCCGTCAGACATGGGAAGACTTTCAGCGCGCGCTTGGGGAGGTCTACGGAAGCGTCGGCGGCGAGGTTACCGACGCAATCCTTTCATGCGAAAGCAAAATCCGGGCGCTGGATTTTTACGGAAACGATTTTCCGATGCGCCGGCTGCTTTGGATTCTTTACTACGAAGCCGCCGATATGCTGAGCCGTTCGATGCTGGAAATTTACAACGGAAAATGGCGCGGTAAAATTCCCGAGCAGAACGGAAAGAGCTATCGCATCGCCGGTACGGTGCAATACCCGGACGAGACCTTTACGGATTCCGGGCAGCAAAAGAGCTGGCTTCTCTGGAGCAATCTTCACAAAAGCTTCCGGACCTCCGGCTACGCGCAGATCGAGCATGCAAATCTGTTTCAGGCATGGCCGTTTTCCGACAGAGATCATATCATAAATGAATCGAACGCCGATCTTTTTATGAGGATCTTCGACTGCCCCGAGCTTGTCCTGACGCCGAACGAGGAAGAAACGGCCGCAAATCTGATCCGTCTGGATTATCTGCATAAAAAAGGCGGTAAGCTGTACCCTTCCGTTCCGATCATGACGTATGAAGGCCAGTCGAAAATCCAGCAGCTGCTGCGGGGAGCGACGTCTGAAATTGCTTTCAAATATGTCGAAGCTGTGGCGGAGATCGGAGAACGGATCCTGCTGCCGGCGACAAGAAAGGATTTGATCGAAGAATATGCGCACTTCGTCATGGGAGCGAATGCCTTTTTCCCAATCGGATTCCTGTATTATTATGGCATGAACGGAGCGGAGCCTGCGCTGGAGATTCCAAAGGATTACGGTCTCTCTTCAAACGCTATTTGTATTTTATTATAGAAAATAAAAGACAATTCGTACGGACGGTCGGATTGCAAGCGCGTTCCGACCGATCTTATTCCGCTCTTCCTGCGCGGCGACTTCGTCAGATCACGCGGTATCCCGCTTTGGATAATATTTCTAGCGCTTTGTCGTAGTTTTCCTTTTTTGTTAAAATGTAGTCCGTATTATACGTAGAAACGGCAAAGATTCCGATTTTATTTTCGGCCAGCAAAGTCGATAATTCGGAAAGGATCCCGATCAGCGAAAAATCCAAAACGCCTTGTATTCTGAACGCTTTCCACCCGGGATCGCATGCAATCGTATTTTCCGGGACATACTCTGTGATGCAGACAATTGAGTTTTCTTCGTCTGTTTTTGCGAAAAAGCAGTATTCCATCGTAAGGTTAATCAGAGAAAAATCTTCTACTTTGCAAATTGAAAAGTCATAGTCTATGCGCTTGATTTCCATAGGTAGCCTCCAATACTAAAATATCAAATCCCTGCCGGGATGCCGCCGCAGGTTTTACAAAAATTGATATAAATTCAGGCCGGTCTCTTCATCATAGCGTCTATCGGCTCTTCCGTTTATGATTTGAATCACCATTTCACATGTTGCGCTTACAGTCGCGCTGTTTAAATGTCCTCCGAAAACTTCCCCGCGTTCGTTTCCCGCGCTGATATGGAAGTGGCAATAAACCTCGTCCTGCATCGTGCTGATCGTTCCCGTCAGCGATACGATTTCAAAGCAGCCGTTAAAGTCATTTGCCAAATATTTTTTCTTCTCCGTTTGAAAAACTCCGGCCGTAAAGCGGTTAACAGCTCCAATGGCCTGCACGCTTGCCAGCGCAATCCGTTCCATTGACGCAATTTCTTTTACCTTCTCAATAATTTCTTCTCCTTTGTCGATTCTTGCTATAATGATGTCGTCAAATTTCCTGTATTCCATATAAACGCCTCCTGATGATACCTTGCTTTCTCGCAAAATCAAAATTTTTCCTTAAATTCCGTCATGTCGGGAATTGCACTGTCCCATCCGCGGCTGAATGTGATATAGCGGTCAAGAACATCGGCAATTTCTTCCCATGCTCCGTCTAAGGCCTTCTGCAGTAATCCTGCCAAACGATTTACCATGAATTGATTGAGTATTTTCATATCTTCATCCGTAAGCCTGCCTTCCGCATGCATGTTTTCGACCGGACCGCTCCGGAAAGCGTATTGCGTAAGCGCCTTGGCCAGCGGATCGATATGCTTTCTGTCCAGCAGCCAATCCTTTGCAGCGCTCGCTTTAATATTGCGCCGCCCGACGATCCCCTCCTGCAGCGCGGCCTGGCATGCCAGATCATACATGGTGATACCGTATTTTTTCCGTTTATATCGAACTTGTCCAACCGTTACGCCATATTTATCCGCAATCATGCGGTCTGTAAGCTCTTTGGCAAGCTCCGTAAGCTCTGCTTTGGTAATATCATCCCATCCGCCGTTCATTTCTTCAACTCCTTAGCAAAAAAAGCTGTAATACTGAAATAATATCACAGTCCGGGGGAAAAGTCTCCCCGCCTCCTATGCAGATAAAAGGGAAATGTTGACATTTTTCCTCCCTGTTATTATAAATACAAAAAACACAAAAAAATCAAGAGGTGATCTGTATGCCAAGACTTCCCTTTTCTGTCCCGTTTTGCGGATTTGCAGGCACGAATTTTATTCATTGCTTTGCATCTGTCTCTATATCTCGAGGATAGGACCTTGAAAAGCGGACGCACTGCATATTGTAATGTATGGGAAAACGGTCCGTACAACAAGTGCGGGAAAAATATTTTTTTCTTTTTGACACTGTCTGCAGCCGCAGCTCCCTGCACCTGCGCTTTGAGGAAACGCCGACCGAAACGGACAGGCTGATCAACGAGCGTGACGACGATGACGGCGGCGCCGCGGATAACATAGACTTTTTATTTAGCTTTGCAGGCTATCGCTACCGTGCCGTCACAGATGCCGCCGTGTTCAGAGACGAAGCGGCCGCTTCCATAGCAGGAACAACCCCATGATCGCAAAGCTGAAGGAAAGCTGCGTTCCGTTTGCCGTAATAACGGGCTATGAAGAAGATCGTCTTTTGTGTCCAGATTTTAAGTGCGCGCAGAAATCGCCCGATCCGGACAGTCTTGGACAGGACAATCCCGCGGGCAGAAAAAAAGCGGATGAAACGGCTTGCAGAGATGATGTGGCATACGTTTAACTTTCATAATTTTGCCGAGGTTTCACGATCTGCTTCATACGATCAGCTGGCGCTACGGCTATGCGCACGATCTGGCCTGGTCGATCATCGGACTGGAGGAATGCCTGAACTGGGATGATTGGAAATCAATGTATTACGGGGACATGCTGGAGGTTATCCTGCTGAAGCGCAAGGAAAATGATGAAGCCGTTTTGGCCTGCATACGCAGGATTGCAGAAGCGCTTAGCAGAAACGGGGCCGTAAAAATGTCCCGAAAAGGAGCTGTGAACTCACGTAAAAAGAGTTCGCAGCCCTTTTTTGCGATATCCTTTAGCGGTCAGGAACATATCACAGACCTATATTGTACGCAAAAGCAAAATTTTGATTGAACGGTCTGTATTTTCTAAAAAAAGAAGCACGGCTCATCCTTTTTGACGAACGGTGCTTCCCCTTCCTTTAAACGCTGTTTTTTTACAGCCGGTATCTGTTACATTTGCGCTTCCTTATTTCGCTTCTTCCTCGTCCTCCTTCTTCTTTTTGCGTGCAAAAAGAATGATTATAATAATACCGACCACGGCCGCAATACTGACGACTGTAATGAGTACGATCACCCAGTCGGACAGGCCCGCAGGCTCTACCGTGACGGTGACTTCCACTGTGACAGGATTATAGTTTTCCGTGTCCTCAGGGGTGTAGACTGCTGTGATGACCGTTTCGCCTTCTTCATTGAGCGTAAGCGAGCCGTCTGTCCAGCTCCAGCCCTCCGGTAGCGCAATCTCATCCAGCGTCTGTCCTACGATCGCCGTGATGCCCTCGGGCTTGGTGTATTCAGGCGTCGCCTTTTCGATTGTCAGCGTCGCCGTCATGGGCGAAATCGCCTCGTAGTTTTCAGCGTCGCCCGTAAAGGTCGCCGTCACGCCGAGGCTGCCCGCCTCAATGAGCGTGTTCGTCGTGTATTCCACTGTAACGCCTGCAGGAAGCACGCCGCCGATGGCAAGCGTCTTTTCGCTGCCGTCATAAGTATAAGTCGCATTTTCAAAGGTCACGCCGCTCATGTCGTAGGTCGCCTTTTCGATCGTCAGCGTCGCCGTCATGGAATGGATCGGGTGGGACTCGTCGCTGCCCGTTAAAATCGCCGTTATGATATAGCTGCCCGCTGCCGTCTGACCGTTGTTTTCGTAGGTCACAGTGACGCCGCTCGGGAGCGTGCCCGTAATTTTCAGCGTATGAGGCTGCCCGTCATAGGTGACGGTCGCATCCTCAAGCGTAATGCCGCTGATGTCATAGGCTGCCTGCGTGATGGTGAGCGTTGCCGTCATGGAGGGAATTGTCTCGTAATTATCCGCGTCGCCCGTAAAGGTCGCCGTTACTTCGAGGCTGTCCACGTTGGTCAAGCTGTTTGCACTGTATGACACCGTCACGCCTGCAGGCAGCGTACCTGTAATGACGAGCGTCTTGGCGGTGCCGTCGTAGACGTAGCTTGCATCCTCAAACGATATTCCGCTCATATCGTAAACGGCCTTGACGATGGTGAAGCTGAGCTGCACCTCGCCGCTGTAATTACCGCCTTCTGTTGCAGTAAAGACGATGGACGCCGTATTGCCTGCACGCACATTGTTTTTGTAGGCCACGGAAAAGTCGTTTGCCGTGAGGTTGCCTGCTATATCAGAGACGGTATATGTCGCCTCTTGCGCCGTGCCGTCATAGGTATAGCTGCCCGTCACGGTGAATAGATCGGAAGTCAGCGCACGCTTGGCAATACTCCACGCTTTTGTTGCCGTGCCGCTGAAGTTGCCGCTGCCCTGAATGGTCAGTGTGTAGCTTTTTG